>JGI24159J19872_10001199_pt1 | contig 27766 bp, 17 predicted proteins | sample Ectturendosymbi4_FD_19872 | JGI IMG/M metagenome (IMG submission 19872)
AAAAAAAGTCATGTTATCAATGAAAATGTTGCCTAAACTTTAGCGCTTTCATATCCGGATCCTACTCATTTGCTTTCGAAAATCCGTTGTGGTGCCAAAAATTTGCGGAATTGTACATATTGCGAAATAACAGCAAAAATAGGCCCTAACGCTGAAGTTTTCAGGAATGCGCCTTCCACACGTGCTTTCAAAAATTATGTTGTAGTGTCCGAAAACCGGTTGCGGACCGCATCGCGATTTGTGGTGTCAAAAAACTGATGTTAATTTTGGTGCCCCCTGATGTAAGTTTTTCAAAAGAGGTGGAAGCAGACGGACAGCTGACATATTTGGATGTCCTACTAACAAAAAATGAGAAGGGAATCGAAACAACTATCTACAGGAAAAAAACTCATGTAGGACTGTACAACAAACGGGAAAGCTTGTCGCCAATACAATATAAAAAAGTGTCATACAAAGTTTGTTACATCGTTCCTACCAAATCTGCAGCTCATACCAATTGATCGACAAAGAATTTCAACATATAAAATCCTGTTTTCTTAGCAGTGGATACCCGGACTGGTTTATAAACAAACAAATCAAAATATTTCTCAACAAACGTTATAAAAACACTCCTTCAAAAAACAAGCAAGAAAGGACGACAGATATTCGAAGAATTCTTCTTGACATGCCTTACCATGGTGAAACGTCAGTACAACTAGAAAAATAATTGCGAAACTTTTTTCGAAAATATCTGAAAGAACTTGCTCAACTGACTCTCATAGAACACATACGATCGGAGATCATTTTAAATATAAGGACAAACAAGCACATCTGGAACGATGCAACGTGGTATATAAACTTAAATGTTCTTGTGGTAATTCCTATATTGGTCAAACACAAAGGAATTTGAAATTTCGACTGGAAAAACACAACCCTTTAAAATCTAACCATCAAACTACTGATGTAGTTAATCATTTTGTGGACTTTAAAAAATCCCGAAATCTTGGCTTCTGCTTTTAACCACCGTGAATTATTAATTAAAGAGACGCTTTTAATACAAGAGCAGCAACCCGAGATTAATGTAGACAATTTTTCCATCCCTTTCCACACATAGATTGTTATGTCAAATATTTGTCTGATGCTCAGTTCTTATGTTGATGCATGTTTCGTACATTTATCGTTGGTGTTGACGTGGACATTTGGTGCTGGTTGTAGACTTGTACTAATTTGTTAATAATTTTTTGTATCCTTCGCTTACAATGGTCTGTGAATTGCCTCTCGCTATTGGTCTCGGCTTGTTTTCGTACATCACGGCCTTACGTAGATTTTGCTTCAACATTCTCTGCGTAACTTCTGGCCCTGCATTCGCTTTTAGCGATTTTGACGTGGCTGGCGGTCTTGGTTTGCGTTTGACTTGGCGTCACAGAGCCTTATGGTTTGGAATTGCTGACATTGCCAAGTGTTGCTTTAATTTTTTGACTGAAGATGGATTAAGAATAATCCGAAACGTCTCAAAATAAAACACGTATAGTTTTTTGAAGGCTTTTTTAGTGTTGATGAAATTGTTAAGTCTATATCCCAGTTTTATGCTCCAAAGATGTTAATTTTCATATTACAAAAAAAAGTATAAGCGTGGCCGGTTTTGAAGGTACTGGTTGCCAGGATTTTCTGTCACTGGTGCACAAAAGAAATACCGGGCGATTTGTCGCGTCGTATGCTCAGTTCATGAACACAAGATTTTTGTCCAGACCCTCCCGGAATGGATGTTGTATTTTGTGTACGGGAAGTAATTGGCAGATATAATAGGCGTGCCGCCCCGTGATTAAATTCACAATATTGTTTCCATCCTGTCAGAAACCAATTAAGCTCAGCGTGTAATTCGCTGAAATACCCAAGCCAGGAACACGAGGTCATTAAATGTCGTAGGCGCACTTTCAATTTAAAAACGTCGATGTCCTGACCCCATTTGAAAGTAATTAGTTCATTGATTCCGCGGTTCAATCGTTGCAGCTCCTTTCATGCCTAAGCGAACCCAACCGGGCGATGAGATCAACCTCTCTTAAAAATGAACGGCACTAACATTGATAACATTCCCACTGCGTGTATATAATTGTATTTCTTCGTCGTAGCCATCTTGCGTGTCCACAGTCTGTATTCGTAGCGGGTCGCGTGCATTTGTACTTAAACACTCTGCGTTAATCGCTACCACAGCGGCTCCCTGTGGCCATACACACCTCGACCGCGTGTGGCAGCAAGGTGGCAGTCGGGACTTCTTCACTGCTTCTATTCAGAACGAATGCAAATGATTTCTGTTACAGATCGAGTTGTACAACGGACAACTGGAGCTGATGCACACCTTCTATGATACTGAAAAGTTGAACTCGGTTTGTTCTCTCACTTGCATTCATCCATCGCGAAATGTGTTCGTAGGCGGAAACTCCAGTGGCCGCGTGTTCGTGTTTGGCACATGAAGATGGCATTTTCCTTCCTTTCCAAACATACACTGCCCCGGTGATTTTCCCGTGGTTGACTTTCCGCTTTTTTGTCATGTCTCGCCGTATCGGTTGACCACTGTTACAAATGCAGCGACTGTGACCAGCACCCGAAGAAACGACTGTCTGAGATTGTCACGAGCTGGACGATTGAATGAAACCTCAAGTGCAGCTGCACTGGTTTTGAAGTCAAAGCGCAACTGATTTCAAAGGCTGCAAATCGAGTCGAATTTGAGTTAGTGAAGCGCCAATCAGCAATATACCCCTGAACCCTCTGCGCTGCTAGGANTTGATACTGGACACCAGCCTGAAATTCAGTTTGCGGCTTCGAGCAGCNATGGCTGNGTTCGATATTGCCGTTGACATGTTGAGTAACCGGTAAAATTCTGCCATTAGCACGCACTTTCCTAATGAACTTGTTTTGTAAATTTTTCTGGTGTCTTATTCTGCTTGCCGATGCGGTTCTTTTGTTACGAGTTTTTTGGATTCGTTTTTACGCATTTGACTTGGTTTGCTCTACCACTGTAACAAGCCGGCCTCCTCCAAAAACGTTAACTTAAGCAAAACTTGCGGTTTTATTGAAGTGACTCTGCTTGCAAAGCAAGTCCTAATAAATAGCAACTTCAAATTCCTGGAAACAACGCTTTATTGCGATGTTTTCCGGCATGGCATGTTATGTGTATGGTTTAGAATTTTAGGAAACAAACTTTTGTATAAAAAATAAGTCTGTGGTTTTAAGTCTGAATCGTGATCCAACCAGTCCTAATGACAACCAAGTAATACACCAAATGCTTTGTTATTGCCGCTTCATGAAAAGGTCGTGCAGAGTTCGCTATTTGTCATGTATGCCCTACATTCACTTTTACAAGCGAAAAAATCTCGTTCTTTGCAAGCTCGACTTTTCATGGTAAGCGATAAATGTATTTAAAATCTGAACAGTTCATCGCAGCAGGTAGAGACATTATAGCAAATAGCAACAGTCTGGAGATGGAGAGTGTACAACTGTACATATTACCGTGGCTATGAGAGACGCCAGCACACTTACAGTTCTCCAGTTCAGCATAAAGAATGTACAGTGGCCGTCACTTCCCTCAATACTGCAGCTCGAAGGAAGTAGTGTTGATATAATGCGTTTTCGTTTTGTCTTCTTTTATGAAGGACAGCACCAGGTCCGTAACCAGCTTGGGACACCAAGGGGCGGAGATTTCTGGGAGGGGGGGGATTTTGCATCGATAACATATACGAAAACAACAGTTATGCATACAATCTTTTTCCAGGGGGGAAAGCTCCCCCTTATTTACGGGCCTGGAGAGCAAACGTCATAAGGTGGGAGTTTGCAAAACTTCATGTGGGGGATTTTGTAATGTATCGGTTTTTGCAGCAGTAACGAGTAAGGCTTTGTCAAATAACACGATTTGTGTAGAGGGTGAATAGTTGCAGTTCTTTGGCAACAGATTTTTGCCAGAAGTTTTTCGTATTGCGCCGAGTTTTATGAAAACAACGTTATATAATTCACGAACAAGTTGCACTGGAAACATTTTTTTGCGTATCGGGAATAACGTCATTCTTATGTCAGACATAGCAAACTTCGCAAAAATTTTGAAATTTGAATGTTAAAACTTGAAAGAAGTTCTTCAAGATCAGTGGAAGAAAAGCTGCCCAGCTGGGATCCAGGTACTGTCCAAAAGAAATTTCAACACGTTGGTTTACGTACTGCTGTGGCGGCGTAGGTTCTGTCTGAGCAACCACGGAGACGAAGCGTGATCGACGATGGTTTAATTCCCGAACGGAAAACAAGCTCGAGATACGTCGAAATGCACAAATGAACGGATCAGGCGCTCGAACGCTTCTCAAGCTGGCTCTTGCGCGAAGACGACATACGTATCTGATTCCTGCCGTGTTCGTTGCCCTTTTTCTGTGAAAAGTTGCTTCCCTTCTTACTTTTTCTGTCCTGGCGTGCGGGTCGAAAATGCCTTTAAAGGCAGCTTCACAGAGAATCCGGTTACGGCAAAGGAACCGGCCAACGTCAGACTTCCCACATGCAGCAAGAACACCATCACCGACAACCACGACAATCCGGCTTACTTGATACAATTTTAAGTAAGCCGGTCGAAACCGAGAAAAGTCACCCGGATACGGCCAACAGAGCCTGTGTGAAGGCTGCCGTTGGCCATAAGCCGGACCGTGAGCCGTCAACGGATTCTGTGTGAATAAGGCGCGTCGCACCATTGCGAACGTTGCGTTTGATAAATGGTAATCAACGCTATGACTAGGCTGCGGGGCGAAACGAGGTCCGCTACACTGCCAAGGCTGAAAAGGGTTTTCGATGATCAACCATATTTACGTCCGACCGCAACAAGCTGGCGGTGTCTAATTGATAAATCCATCATGAACTTCTTTATGTCGTAAAGGTCTTCAGACCCAGCAAAACATTTGGAATCATGCCCATGTACGAAAAAATACTTTTGCTGATAAGAACGAAATAGAGTGAGTCCTGAAAGTATCAGGAAAGTGGCACTGCTACCAGTTCGGAATATTTTATTATCTACAAACTTTTGATTTTCCAGAAGATAAATCACCACTGACCCAAATATGCTTCGGTGTTATTTTTTATGTTGAGCCACTTGACCTCGAGCGTGTTTTCCAAATACGTGAATTGTAGTAGTTCCCGAATTGCTTTTTTACTGCACTTGAAATAAACCATGAAATATGGATGTTCCAATCGCTGTATGAAAGTTGTTTGCCGGGCATGAAATTTTGTCCGCCATCTTTGTTTCAAAGCAAATAATCTTTTAGTTACGGAACCAATTGTTAAAGTTAAATCTTACACCACTATACATACGCGCTACTCAACTGTGTAGCAGTCATTTCACATAAAAATGTATGCTCAGGCAAGTCTTCGCAACGAAAATTTCCATCGACTTAGGTTCCCAATAATTTTGCAAGGACTGAGTGCCTATTCAAACAGACCATATTCTTTCGGGTGTAAACCTGGAATTTCAAGTTTTACGCTTAACTCATTCGAAATTGCGCAAGTGTGCTGATTTAGTTAAAATGGAGACCATCAACATTCGAGACAAACTTGCAGCTATGTTACCACCAGCACGTTTCCACGAACTACAAAAGATCCGTATCGTTTGTTTACTGTTACAGAGATACAAAGACACACGGCTACGTATACAGCTCGAAGCAACTTCTACTGGAAAACACGATATGAAGAAAAAGCGAGAGGGGAAACTTCAGTAATATTGCCTTTGATTAAAAGCTTGCAATTAAAGTTGGAGAGACGACAAAGTAACAAAGGGGAGCAAGCGTTGTGAAAGGGTTCGCTCCCTTGACATTAGAACAACCATTGAACGAACGAACTCTGCGCCAGTTACAAAAATCATAAAGATTCCCTGACATCATGAAGTGGCGAAAAACGAATCCACGCGCAATTTACAAATCCAAACGCGATTGTGATTTACCAAGTTTGTTTGAGGATTAGCCGTGCCGACCAATAGGAGGTGAATGCGAACTCATTTCAATCTCTTCTATGACCAGTCGCTCTACAGGGGAAGAAACAGTACAACGCAAAAAAAGCAATCGTACGTCGGTTGTTCGCTGTGCACGTCCACAGAAACCGTTTTGAAGTAAACTGCAAGTCGACACTGTGTTAAACTACACGCGAGCTAGTCAGCAACATCACTGTCAGAAGCGCCTTCACAAAAAACAGCACATAATTTCATCCGCATTTGTTTGGCACTAACTTTCTCGCCATCGCAAGGATTCGATCACTCCTTAAAACCGGTTAAGACAGGGCAACATCGCGCGCATATCCCCTGACTAGAATTGATTTGGACGGTGCATGAAAAAAGCTAGAAGTCGCCGTCGCTGATACCAGACTCAGCACTAAAGTCATCGCTGTAGTGGTCATCTTCCGCCTCTTCCTTTTTCCCGGATGCCTGCCGTTGTTGCCCGTCTTTCGCAATATCATGTTCGTCATCAGGTGGGCTGCTGGTAGCGTTGGGGTCGCGATCCTGAGGCCGCATCACCATCGACAGGGCAGCAACTGACTCGTAATCGGAAGCTTCACTTTCGTTCTCCTGAGCGTCGGAGCTCTTTCCGGCAGTGTCAGACGATTTCGTGGTTTCGCCAAGAGCAGCAGGAGCCTCTTCGAGTTTCCGAGTTTCGTCGTTGAAAGAACTAATTTCCGCAACTTTTTCATCTGCTTCGACTGGCTCTTCCAACTGGACGCTCCTGACTAACGAGCGTTTTACGGGCACGGGCGCTTCTGACGGCACCGGCGACGCCGCGGGTTTCGACAATCGAGTAGAAGAAACGCTTGAAACTGACGGAGATCTAGGGATCGATGTTCTTGGCTTGGATTCCACTGCAGTGGGTGACGGTTCCGCAGGAGTCAGCGACTCGAGCTTTTTATGGTGGTCCACTGAACGCAGGGAGGAAACGCTGGCCAGGGAAGGAGCTATTTCGGGGGGCTCTATTGATTCGCGTTTGGACACCGATAAACGATTCTCGAATTTGTCGACATGAACAGCGCTTTCGTTCCCGGACCCAGCTGCTTTTGCGTNTTTCAAAGAATGAAACGTCAGCGACGGCGTTTTGTCGATCGAGTCAGCAGTAACTTTTGCTCGGGTCAACTCCGTAGTTCCAGACTTTGCTCCGGTATCGACGGCGGAACGGGGAGTCGTGGTCGCAGAACGATTACGACTCCAGTCGGGCTTTTTCCCGCGTAGTTTGTGAGTTACGGAACCTCTGTCCGAACTGTCAGAATCGATGATTTTCCGTCGGGTCTCGCCCGTACGACTATCGCTGATTTGTTCGTTTGCCGTTCCGAGCAAACTGTATCGTTCGTAGGATTTTGAGGTCGTCAGCTCGTTTGACGTGCTGGGCAAATTGTCTGAGAGGCCCAGGTCTTCTTTCAGGTTTTTCAACATCTTTCTCATCTTCTTCACGCTCAGGTCGTGGCTCCTTTGTTGCACATGCCGTTCCATCATTTGGTTGATGACGCTGCGTTCAAAACAATAAATGAAGCGCGTGATTAAAAAGTCATTATTTTGTTGCAAAAATTGTTACCGTTGAAGTGACAGCAACTGGTTTTCAAACAGTGTTTCTAATGGAGCGCCCAGCGATTTTCAGTTTTAAATTAAGTGGCTTAAAAATAAGTGATTTAACAATTTTAGCTGTAAATAGAAAATGTAAACTTTTTGCTCAGTGGTAGATAAAAAGTAATGCCCTGCATCACGCATTTACACTAAATAAGCAAATTCAAAGCGCACCAAAGTATGTCTTCCAACTAAGATGACCGCACGACCGGCTTCTTTCATCTGTCACCCAGTCTCTCAACTGGTTGGTTAAATTGCGGTTAAGCGAGAAAAGAATCAAATCTACAACCAACTGATTTTATCAATGGTGGTTGGCCAACATAACCTGTGTGTTTACTTCTTCTGCCCATTCCACATCCACACGAGATTAAGGTATCAATCCATGCTGAACACACCACGCTGATTTTTTTATAAAATTCTGTATATTATTACCTTTTTGTGCGATCGAAAACTAAATGAAAAGTTTGTGCCACGCGTCACAATTTTTGTTGTTGCTGTACAACAACTTACCAGGCATATCAGTTAAAGATGTGCAGCGAGAACAGTGAGACTGGACTGAACAATTTGCACTGCAAAGAAACTGCTGTCGCCTGATTTCTCGTAAATGATTGTGTACTCTGCCGGGAGGTCCAATATTAACGACTGCGCCCAGTACAATGCAAGTTGCCGTGTGTTTAAATCGCTTTCAATAATCGCTTAAAAGCAAGCAACGAACAAATCGAATGCACTAACGTGATGCTCAGCAAAACAAAAAAATTTCCTAATGATTTGGAGACCGTTTCATAGACTGGAGGTCACTAAGACTCACAGTTTTGCGGGGAAGCCCCTCAGTCGTACTCTTACGATGCAGACGACCACGAGCGCCGAGTATGGGCGTGTCCGGCACGTCCACAATTTTATCAGCTGTGCTGCACGCCTGCTTACTGGTGACGTCTGTTTCGCACCATAAAATCATTTTTTTGCATTTTCATTAAAGTTTTCCACCTCTTTCCTATTGCGAAATGATTTCAGCAGCTTAATTGCGATGGGACAAAAAAGACTGCAAAGAAAACAGCACAACCTTTTCTTTAATTGCGTTTTGCCACTTGCTGAAGTGGATTACGATGTCTCTTCGTGACGTCATGGATTTCGTAAGCCTGCAAAAATTCCAAACTCGGCGCCTATGTGGGTGACATTATCGTAAATACATAGAATGCTGCTCTCGTGTCCATCAGGGGAGGCGTCCGCGCACGAAAAAGCAGCACTCACATTGCCACTGCGGTAGAACTTGCCGGTGCCGCGATTTCCACCAAAGTAGCGTGTTAAGCAAAATGAACTTTTCACACAAACTACTAACGCATCTGAATAAATTCCCCTCGATAAGATGTCGCTCGTGACATCACTGATAAAGCGCAGGTATTTCGCCTCTTCTTCCTCGGCTTCGATTCTCCGCTGTGTCTCCGATTTGGCTTCGCTTGATCTGGACCTGAAGTTCAAATTTCAAAAAAGAATTGCGTTGAAAAGACGAGTTTTCAATTTCATAAGGAACAACAGAAAAGTAGTTAGCAAAGGTACCAAAACAAGTGCTGTCGTCAATACCTTAATGCATTACACACATTTATCGACACTACATTTATTTGCGCGCACGGGACTGCAAACCATTTTCATTTCTTACTGAGATTTTTATCCATCATTTCGCAGCATTTCTCAACTGCATTTAATACAGTATCATAAAATTTGCCGTCAAGGCAGTGGCGGTTGACAGTATAACTTAAAGTGNGGCTACAGTGTCCGTAAAAAGACAAATGAAAAATCTTTTGAAAAAGTACTACGCAAAGTGCATCGCCATTGACTAACGTCGGTACCATTTAAGGACTGCTAAAGCCACTGCAGTGCCTTCTGGCCGGATTTCGTTCATAACTCGGCGACCGACCGCGCTAGAGCGTCAATCAAGACCTCGAATTTTTGTGAACTTTCTTGTTTTGAAAAAAACGTGCAAATTGACACTTGGGATTTTTTACAGGTCTTAAATACGTCACAGGGTCGACCTCATCAAGTCACACTGCGCCCAAAATTTTCAAGTGCCAATTTACTCAATTTTTTTAGAAGAAAGTCTTCATTGCCTTATTTGACTCTCTAGCGCGATCGGTCGACGAGTTATGAACGAAACTGCCTGAAATATACCAACAACATACAACGGAATTTACCCGGGGCGTGTTTTGTCCATCGTTGCCGTATGGAGCCAGCTTCTTCCGCTGCTTCTAAATATAGATCAAAAATTGACAGCAAATTCATCAGTATCTTGTTTTCTGACTCTTCAATTACACGAAAAAGACACTTAAAACCAACAAGGCACGCAGTTCCCAATTATAACAAAATGTTTCCAACACTCAGCAACTTTCACAGGAAAAAAAGAGACTAATTACTGTTAGCTATCAAACAAAAACGTCGCGTTCTTCCACAAAAGCACAAATCAGACGGAATGGTTTCACACCTACCTGCAAAAACTGAAACGACCTAATTTTCGTAAATGACAGTTGCACTTAAACCCCAAAACAGCTAGAACAACAAAGTTTGTTGAATAGTCTGCTTAACACCAGGGTGTTCTTGTAGTGTTTGAAAATTTATTTCGAATGTGTTGTTGCGAATGTTATTTTTTTCGTATTGTAGCGAATGTTGTATTTTTTATGTATTGCAGCGAATGCCATACTTTTTATTTAACCATTTTTGGCGGAAGGCCGCAGCCTGAATAATGCTTTTGTCGAGGGTGCGGTGAACGCTCTTGCCCAAGGAGCGCTACGGCGAGCCACTCAGTGGCCGTGGATCGAACACCCACCTTCCACTTGGGAGGTGGACACCCTACCACTGAGCTAATCGTCGCCATGCAGTGTTGAGTCGGACCACTAAAAGAGCTTCTAAATTTCTTTGCATTTAAAATACGAAAAAATTCCAAGGTACAAAACAAAAATATGTAACTTAACTGAATTCAGCTACAGGACAATCTGAAACTTTTGCAATGACTTTTGTAACATTAGTTTCGTAAATTCTTGCTTTGAATTTGCCTCGACCCTGGATCTTTAAGCCTCGATCACACTGTCGTGAGCAAAACTAAGTCTCCGATTTCGAATTTACTACAACTGATTTGCGCATCAATTATTTCAGTCCTGGAATAATTGAGCACACCGGCTATAACCTGAACTGAGAGCAGAGGTTCGAAATCTACCCAATACCCTCGATGAAAGGCAAAGCAAAGAGACGATATTACCTGCTTGGAGGTGGTGGCTCGTTCTCCTCCAATGTCAGACGCTGCACTAAGTCAGTTTGCTCCTCAATCCACCGTCGATGATGTTCCTCTCTAAAAAGAACGAGAACCCATGAAGAAGAACGGCAATGCACATGTTATACACAAAACTGCACATTGCATAGAACAGGTGTTGTTGATAGACAACAAGATGCTGTCTAGACTGCTGCTTGTACCCTGACGGAAATGGTCCAAATCATACTTGAAAATTCACCTTGCATTAATCAAGTATCACAGAAGCAACTAACGAGACAAAATTACAAGACTTCGTAAGTTTTTCCGGAGAGGATTTGACAATAATTACCAATTTCAATAATAAATCAACAGTTTATGCGTTACTTCTAGTTCCATTTATACGTTACTTTTAGTTCCATTTTAGACACACGATACGCCTGACCGTTTAAAATACAATCACAAAAAGGAGTTGAAGCATGACGAAGGGTTTTAGGGACAAGCAGTGTAGCGAGTTACGAGCAGGCAACCGTAGCATTGTCTTCCAACGAAGCGTGTATCATCAGATTATTTGCTTTGGACCGCAGCCACGGGCAAAAACTACGCCTGATGAATCGCGTACATATCAATAAGCCAAGATGCATGCGATGTTTTAACTAGTCCACCGATTATTTCACCCACAACTCCAAATTAAAAATCTTTCGTCTAAAAATCATCGTCACGTGTCAACGATCTTTGACGCGGAAGGAGGAGGACACATACCTTGGAATAAAAATTATCCTATTGGCAAAAAAATCAATTAAAAATTGGAAATATCGCATCATAAATTATCGAAAATGTTGGATCATAACGGAAGCATAAGTGCTCGAGTTCGACGCAGATAATATCGGTTCGACAACAACACTCCTGCCTTGGCGTTCGTTCAAACTGTAACTCTGCGCAACGCAAGCAATATAAGTATAGCGTCTTTGCGGTCTATCGTAAATTCTAAATGACAGTAGGTAAATGTGGTAGTGTTGACGATGAGTACATCACTACCGGTGACCTGTTATCAAGGGAACCACAACTGTCACACCCTAGCACAGGCCTGCATAACATACGGCCCGCGAAAGCTTCTCTTGCGGTCCGCGAGAGCTTTCTCGATTGTAGAAAATGTTGCAAAAGCTCGACCTCGAATAAGTAATTGTCGTTCCAGAATTTCTTCTAAAGCACAACGAAATCTCTACATCGAAATGAAATAGACTTTTGCGGTCCGCGGCAAATTTATGTTGATATTTGGCCCTTCGAGCTTTCTGAGTTGTGCAGGCCTGCCCCAGCATGTTTTAGCATCGGTTGAAAATGTCTAGAAACAAAACGTGAGAANTGTTCTTTTACGCAAATTTTCTCGTCAAGAATGCAGCCTGGCACACGTAACAATACAAAAATTCACGGCACGGGAAGTACTGCAACATTATAAGCCTTTAAACCAGTGGTCCTTAAAGTTTTAACGCCTCAATACCCCTAAGTCAAATTCTCGTCAATCTGGATACCCCTTTTGAACAGTTAAGAAATGAAACAGAACTGCTAAAGAAATATTCACTAGAGTAGTGAGGAAAAAGGTCAATGCAAAGGCTGCATCACATTAATCAGCACCAATGTTTTTCTTTATGCGGGTACAATGTTGCTATAATACTAGAACGAATGTAATCGTGGAGTGTTAATACATTGTTGAATAACCTGTTGAATACCCCCAACGTTTGGCAATATTTTAAGAACCCCTGCTTTAGACCGTGACATCTGCATTGAGGACAGGGAATGAAGCAATTCGTAAATTACATTACTTATGCGCCAGTTACCATGCCTATACCATGGTATCTAAGCAATCTGATTTAAATGCTACGTGCTTTGCCAAGCGTCTTTGTCATGGACGAGCGTTTATAGCTGCCGTCGTCGCACGGAAGTGTTGTAACTGTTGTGCAAAACAGGTTATCCCTGACAAAGTATAGACTCAAAAAATGTACAGTAGAATAATTTTGTAAATGATGCAGTTGGAGCAGTGTCTAACGAAACGAATCCTTATGGAGCAATGAATCACACACTGTGATAGTTCAATGAGTATACAGTACATCTCAATAACTCAGCAGGTATCTTCAGCTCTTATTCAAATAAGAATAATTTGAAGCTGATCAATATCAGGGAAAGCAGAGGAAGCAGATACAGCGAGGTTGAATTCACGTAGTGCTGAAAATAAAGGGATCCTGCACCGCTGAACTCGCATACAGAACACACGTTTAAGGAAGGTCAAGTGGCTGACACGACGAATCTGCAGTACTTACCGAAGCAGTGGAATTTCGTTGTCATAGAACGCGTTGTCGAAGGTGTTGTAAGCTCTACTTACAGCTTGGTTTATGAATTCCTCTACATCGTGTGCAGCCTCTCGTCTACGGCAGCTTTTCTGATGCGAAATCGCAGTGACAGTCTGCTGTTCGAGGGACCTTGCAACCCAACTGTATTTTCTCACTTCGTAGGCATAGTGCCGCCGCACAATACCGAGCAAGCTACGAGAACAAGCGGTAATCTCTGCATTCCATTCTTTGCGAAATTTCAGTCTGCTTTTATTTAAAAGATCAGGAGGATATGTGTGCAACTGCACTCCAGGGGGAATGATTTCGGCTGCCTCATGGCAACTTGCAAGCTGCAGATACATTCCATAGACTACCTGTCTTTTGATAGCCCTTTCCAAACCTCTCAAAAGACCTTTTACTAGTAGTTCCCTGCGATGCTGTTCTTGTAAAGTAATATCATACGTCTTCATAATATAGCGACGCTCAACCTTAGCAAACGCCATTTGACTAGTAACCACAAAGCAGCGCGCACGTCAATAACTCTCGAATATTCTTCTCGGCCCTGCGTAAGTCAGCCTTCACCGCACGCTGCGGAATGCTCCAAATCCTTCTCATGCGTAGCTGATGAATCGTTATTATGTCGTCACAGGCACAAGGGCATTGCAAGTATGCAAATCACTAACGCTGCCAGTAGGCTTAAAGCTTGAACATTTCTTCCAATTTTAAGTTCCATCTTATTAAGTATTTCTCTCTAACCTAAGTACTCTCAACTAATTTTCTAAAATCACCTAATCTTGCTAATTACTATATAGCTCTAATTACTATATAAACACACATTAGACTTAGTTTATGTGATGTAGATCGAAAAACGCTTGAAAACTAGGCCTGCACTACAAATCGGACCTGTTGGCGATAGTTTTGCACAACACAAGGCGATTTCCAGATTAGCCTACTGCATTATTTGGCTTCTTGCTCTTTCCGCTTGCTCCAACGACACAAAATATGTTTTTGTGAAATTCTCCACCCGTTCTACCTATGCAATAAACGTTTCAATAACCCATTACAACATCCCGAAAGGCCGAAAGATACTCTTTTTTCTTCATCTACAGCGTTTTCTAAGCTTACTACTTTCACCAGTAACACTGCCAAGGAAGATCACTATTCTCTCATGTACTCTGCCATATAATGCCATCGCAGCAAGTCGTACACTGTTGGAACACAACGCTATCACTTCATCCAAACTTATCACAACAGTACATGCCTTTAAGCAGTGTTTGTCACTCTCAGTATTTTCGTCAAGGACGCAATCCACATGCACATCTTAGTGACTTAATGACAAAGTGCCAAACGCTATGAAGTTAACAGTGGAATGAAGTAGTACTAGTGTATTTATTCATAATCTTCTGCTTTACGAGAAAATCGTAAATGAAACGTACGTCACACCTAAAGAATTACAGAGAACTTTACACAGCTGCTTACAAAGTTCATTCAATCACACGAGGACCTAACAGGCCTTGCTGTGGTGAAGGATGCGAATTCGTCTCAAGCAAGCACCTAACTGTCGCATGAACACCACTTGATAGTTTTGTCTAAACGACCGCAAGAAAATTTCCGATTTGCCGTAACTTACTTCCTATCACGAAACAATAAAAAGTGTCCAGGAAAAACATTTAAGAATTTCACGTTTTTCACAACTGGCACCTCCTAAAAAATATTTTGAAGAAAACGCAAGTTCAGAAAAACGAAAACAAAAACTAAGTGTGCAAGTCATCGCGATGTTTTGCTCTACCTATCCATCAACTACCAGGCTTTGCTGGATTTCACGACAGTCTTTATATCAAAAGATGTGTGGATCTATCCGGGAAAATGAGACCGGCTTAACAAAAATGATCAGACAAAACAAATCATCGTCTCTAACGTACCCATGCACAAGTAAATCGGGTAAAAATGATACATATATGGAGAAAGAGAATTAACTACAAAAAGAGTTACGAGTTGAAAAAAGGTTGGACATACGGCGATTCACACAACAACCCAAATATATCCACAAAGCTAAGGTGCCCAGTGTTTCGCAATGCTTTACAACACCGGTTTAAATGCATTGTTTGCGCTGTCGTTTAATTGTTCGTACTGTAAAAGTTGAGTTGAACAACCTGTAAAGTAGAAGTGAAATTAGCATGTAAAAATGAAACAGCGGATGTTGAAACGTATTGGCACCTACCTCGAAACTGACTCATTGTTTAGAAGAATTACTTTACGCTGCAGATTCAAGAGTCATCAAAAAATTTCAACGCACAAACACTTTCAAAGACATTTTATGCAAAATGCAGTTTGTCCTGATTTTCGGTTATCCTTCCACCAACATTCTCAACTTGATGATTTCCTAGTGCAAAAATTTCCAAATACTTCAAATTATCTTGTCAGCCATCACGTCTATCGCATAGTTGTGACCATTAAATAGATTGATAAAGTAATAACATGGAATCGCGTTATCGAAGACAGACTACACAGAGCTTGGAATTCCAGCGGATCCAGGGGTCGGTAAACTTTTTGTACTGTCAGTCAGACCACTTCAGAGGTTCAAGAAGACACACTGGTCCAGAAGAGACAGGAATCCAATGCAGTGGCGTAGCGAGACCAGGTATCGCCCGGGATCGACCAAACAGTGCCGTCCTTTCCGCCCCTCAAATTTGCTTACAACATTTTGAAATGAAAGAAGATCGCGTTTCATGCTTAGTAAACATATAAGGACTATTACAGTATAAAATTTTGAGCATCAGAACCAAACACTCACAAACTGAAATGGGTCTTGTTTTGCATTCTCGATTGTCGGTCTTGCTTTTTCTGCCTGTTTGCCACGTTTCTCATCATTCACTCTTCCTATTTTTTCTGCCTTCTTTGCATATGCATCTATGGACCCGACATATTTTCTTATATTTTCTTACTTATAGTCTTTCAGTCTGCGGTAAACCGCACCACTTGGCTTTAATTGTTTACTCATTCTAGAGGGTCAAACAAAAAACACAAAAATGCTTTACTGCGGTGCCCAATTATATATATATGATGGCAGGATACCTAATTTACCGATGTAAACATTTATGTGTGTTTATATTTTGTTTAGTATCCCTGTTTTCAACTAAAACAAAGTATATAACTGCATATAGTAGGTTGTAGTAAAAAATTTAATAATCTGATCTCAGTCATGCAAAGAATGTTTCACTGTTCACTTCCGTTTCAGTAATGGTTTATTTCTTGTAGAATATATAGAAAGCTTCAAACGTTTGTGGCGGCCTGGAGATGGCAACACATTTAAATCTAGTGGTCACCGTTAGATGGTGTCCAAAAGTAACAAGTCACTGTGACAGACACTACAAGCGAAAGATCGAAATTCACTTATACCTATATAACAGTTGTTCTTAACCTTTATTCTACCACGCCCCCTTTGTGTCAAGCCCTGTGACAACAAACAAGTTGTATAAGTCAAATGTATTTATCGGTTAATTTATTGATCAAGCTTTCCATGTTGCACAGCGCATAAGTGCTCGCGCCCTCTTGAAATCTCTTTGATGTCCTCCGAACCACTGCTATATAAGAATAACACAACCTAGTATTAGGAGTGTGAACTCAGTGGGTGATCTCTAATGTTGCTGGTTGCCTTCCTGTTAGTTTATTGCCCCGAATTAACATCTTTCTTTTCTGCTTGTCAGTAGTTGAAGGCGATGTAGATAACTGTTAACGCGTTCACTCTATCGCCACTGGTGGGGGTCCTCTTGAGGTGCGCGACACATTTAGATAAAATTTGTCAGACAGGCTTAAAATCGGCTCTCGTTGAGCAGCGTTGACTTGCAGCCTCCACCACGACCTGCAAACTTGGTCTAGCAGTTGGGGTGGACTTCTTCCAGTCACGCGTGCACATCATGTTATTCCTTACCTTCGCCCGTCAGCAACAGACGTCTGTATTTACACCAGCTATGTCCAACCCGCGGCCCAGTTCAGGTTTTCGCTGTAGTATAAGTCCGCATTTTGATAATCTTAAATTTGACACTTCTGATGCACCGGTCCACAGTACCACTTTATCACGTCTGCACTGCGTACTAGGATATTTCCACGTGTCTACTGACACCTTGGTGCAAAACGTATATCTAGTTTTCTGATTTTTACCCTTGTTGCTCCGGTCATTGGCACCAAACGTGCTTATGACATCACACTAACGGAGTGGTTAAAACTTTGGTTAAAGGTGCCAAACTAGGGTTGCCTGATTGGCAATTTCACGGCCAATTTCAAAAAATTTGGCCATTTTTGAAGTGCAATGGCCATGAAAAAAACACATTTGGGCATTTCATAAACTTTGGTCATTTTTAGTTTTTCACTGTAAAATGAAATTTTCATTAAATATTTTGTCTTCATTGTACTTTTTTGTACTGACTTCATGTCACTGTTACAGTAACACCATGGGACATCAACCTTGTAATGTTTTGAAATGTGTAGTGATGATGTGGCCCTTGCAATCAGTTGATTTTGTACAAGTGTTTCAGTCAGTGAGAGTCTTAAGGTTACCATTGGTAAGTTTTCTACTGTACTGCTGGCGAAGTTGTGGCCTGTCAGCAGTCCAGCCACTGCAAGCCCAGAGTTGGGAACTGATAGCCAGACCTTCCAATTGGATTACCGGTTAACATCCGCTACTCCATGCTCCTGCTGGTGTTCTTTTTTGCCCCAAAAATTATTTAAAAAACTGCTCTATCAAATTTTTTTCTGAACGGTGTACGTGTACAATTTTTTGACCAAGTGAAATAAATACCTTCGTGTGTTGCTAAATGCCTCACTGAAGAATGATGATGATATTCAGAGACAAGTCAAATCGCTATACTGTGCAGCAAACAAACTCAGAGGCACTTTCGATCAGTGCTCTTCTACAGTAAAAAAAAAATTTATTTCGTGCCTATTGCATGCCAATGTATGTTTGCCAATTGTGGAGCAAATACCCATAGACTAGTACGAAGCGCTTACGTGTTGCATACAATAATGCCTCACGAATTATGCATTACATACCCAGAAATGTAAGTGTTCACCCACACCAAGCTAGCCATCGTGTCACGACTTTTGATGCCTTAGTGAGAAATAATCCGCACCACTTTTCCGCACAACGTTGTGCATCTTCATCTATCTTTTTTATCCGATCTCTTCAACTGCCTGATGCTTTTTACAAATCTTCGTTTTCCCCAATTATATGATGCTCCTGTATGACGGTGACCAATTGGGGTACGCGACTTTTTGGTCTGGCCGTTTCAGTCTGGTCGATTCGGTCGCGGGACTTTTCGGTCTTGGTCGTTTCGGTCTCGACAAATTTCGGTCAGATTATGAAATCTTGCAGAAACCTTACATGTTCACTTTTTAATGCAAACGTACTTAAATCAACGAAAGGTTTCATTAAAAAAAAACTGCAAACATGATACAAGGATCCAAAAGTTAACCAGCGTCAACAAATCACTTTCATTATCATCAGCAAGTAAATGAAATCATTATCGACGTTTTGCAATGAAATACAAATACTTCAAACTCACAATCACAATTCAGATTCAATCGCAATCATGACTCCTCAAAAGGGAGTTGGTATAACACCAGCTGGCGTGACATTTGCCTGCCTATAATCATTTCAATAAACAAATCTAATCAGTTGTTTTTGTACAGAAATGTCGTGACCGAAATGCCCCAGACCGAAAAGTCCTGTTGCGGACCAACTGATCTAATTTTTGATGCGTTGTACCAGTGTACGAGTCTCATCAGTATCGTTTTTGCATAACAACGAAAACCTTCCGTGTGCTTCGTGGCGCCCTAGGATTTCTTTATTTACTCGTCCCAGCATACAGACAACGTACGCAAGCCAAGCTTACAAAAAGTAAGACATATAACTGGCAAAACGTTAATCGCCAAATCCTGCTTTAAAATTCAGGAAAATTAATTGGCTGTTGATCTCATGATAAATGCGTTGCAAAGCATTTGAAACTTTGATCGGAACAGTTTTCATGCCTCTGTGCGCCAATATGCATCCCATTTGACTTATTTGTCACTTTTTTGCTCTGTTAGCTGTTTACCTCAAAGTTTTGATGTTTGAATGCCTTCATTTCTCTCACACTACGGATCCCTGCATTGTGATGAGTGAATGACGCTACCGTCGCGGCGATGTTAAAGTGTTTCACTCCTCTCAGTGTTGGTCGCAGTGCAAACACCGATTCTGTAACGCGCTAAAGTGTGGCTAACCAATTTTTGCGCTCTGGTGTTGTATGATTGCGTCTGTGATATGGACCACGAGTCTGCAGTAAATACTCAGTTGTGTGGCTGATAATGTTGCAGTAGAAGAATTTTGCATTGTTGGCTAGATTTTACTGTTAAACGTTTCTCATCAATCTTACAGTAACACTATACTGCCATTTTTTTCAACCTTGTATTGCTTTGAAGTTTGTAGCAAGTATTTAGCCCTTGCAGTCAGTAGATTTTGTATAAGTGTTTCATTCGGATCTATCATATGACTCAGTGTTTGCTCTCAAGTGTTCCTACCCTTTCGTTCATTCATGTGAACTTAATGATGGATTTTAACATGTTATTATGAGAATGAACTTATGCAGTTTGTGCATTTCTCATCTCTTGTTCGTGTATTTGGAGCACAAGATCAACAGAATTCTAGAATTGTCCTTGGATTGAAATGTTAATTTCAAACCGTTTGATACAAATGGGTCAGATGTAAAGCATTTATCTACAGTGTTCAATTGATATTTGTAAGTTTTACTAAGATAAAGAAAGACAACTTGTAGCATGCAAATGTAAGTTAAACGGCAGACAGTGTTGATTTAGGGTGAAAATTTGCTTCTTTGGCAAAACCAGATTTTTTCGGCAAAAGATGTAGTGCCTTCCAAACATTTTGAGTCACGTATGATGATATAAATTACCTCAAAACATTTTGTAGTTTTGGCGATAACGTTTTCAAAAAACAACAATTTTGGCCATTTTTTAAACAAAATTTGGCCATAAGCTATGGAAAATATCTGGCAACCTTGTGCCATACAGTCGTTACCACTGCAATTAGGATTCGAACGCTTTCAGTGCAGTAGCTTAAATTTTAGCTTACTAAGACCAAAGTAAGTCATTCAACGTGCGACCCTCATTAAGATAGTGACATAATTTTTGACTCAGTAAGGAATTTCGGTTGGACATAGCTGATTTGGACGAAAACTGTATCAAACCCTACCACATGGGAAACCCGCCTTTTTTTGCGCAGCAGTGATTATAACCAAGGCCTTGTTATAACGCCGTAAGTTCGACGGAAATCGTATTGAACAATTCATCCAATACAGCCATGGCCGAGTTGTGCAATTGTTTCAGCTAACCTCCCTTTCCATAAAAGCCTTTTTCACAATCATAACCTTGCCTTAGGTTATCAGACTAAGGTTTACCGCCTTTAATTTATTAACATGAGAACAATAAATTTTCTAAGCTGTTTTGTTGAAATGACTTTTTCTATGACTGCAAATGTTAAATGTACCGTTGAACAATGGAGTCAAATCTTCTACGAGACTTGTTTTTCTAAACTCGTTTTTGCCATTACAGTGCCAGGGTGGGCATCGCTGGAAGTGAGGTCGCGTAACGTTAAGTTTCAAAGTTGGCTACGTCGCTTTCACTGCCCTGGTACAACCGCCTGAACCTATTGCTTAACTTTTTAAGCTTTTTACTGATGCCATAGATTTGAAAAAACGAATAAATATTAATATTCTGACCGTTTGTAGAAAACAACAGCCGGAAATGAAATGTTATAGTTCTTGATATTTTTCTGTGGTGAGATTAGATAAAGTCGTACTTTTTTTGACAGTTGCATCCAGTGAACCAACTCTCGAGTACATAATTCCGCTCTGGTTCCTCAGTTTCAGCACAGTGGCGTAGCCAGCCCAAAACTTTTTGGGGGGTCTAAATGTTTGATTTTAGGCGATTAACACTATTTTGTTTATAAAAACGTCTCTCAAAGCACAAAATAACTACATTTTCTAAAAATTGGGGGGGCATGGCCCCTTTGGCCTCCCTGGCTACTCCTATGTTTCAGCAGTATGTCCACTTTCATAGGCCACTTCACCCTATTCCCACCGTGGCCCACATTCTCAAAGCAACATTCACGACCTCACACTAATTTTTGAAAGTGATATATGCGTGGCATTGCTTAAGAAATAAAAAAAAAATGTCGTTTACAAAACCATATCGCAATTCATAAATCTACAATCTTTCTTTAAGATTTAACTTATGTCTACATGCTTATTATCTGAAGAAAAGTTGTATCGAGCTAAACAAATGAAAATCTGCATTCATACAAAACCCTTGTTTTCATCCAAGAATTTGTAATGAAGGTCTGCAACTTTAATTTCATAGTTGACGCAGCTTTTTCTTCCATAAGATGGTTCTAACTTAGTTCCCAAAATTCTCAAAGTCGCTTCTTTTCTTCTTCTAAAAGTTGGTTAATTTCTCATTGCTTCCTTTGTCTAATATTCGTATACTGCACTGTACGAGATTAACAGCTGTTGTCTTGACTTGCTGCAGCTACGATTCCTCAACATTTATGTTATTTACGCGTCGGAAAGATGATACAAAATCTACTTAATGAAAGTGGAAACATGAAACAGTGGTATTGGCGATCTACGCAACAGCATAAACTTATTTAATTTCAAGCAGCGGCCCAGTAGCGCCAAGAAATGTTGTATTGGTGATCAACATCGAGACTAGACTAGCTGCCTTGAACATGTACTTGTAGTTGTTGTAAAACAATCAAAATAAACCGTTATTTTACAAACGCGTATTGTTTCGCACTAATTACTACAATTAGCCTCAACAGTTAACTCGAACAAAATGCTATTTGTCAAGAGGAGCTTTATGCGATTTTAAATAACCATCCATTTGTTGTTTGTCGATGATTGCGAAATAAAAACATAATGCGTTGTATTCGTGTTAAAACGAAGCTTAGCCAGATTTGTAAAAGGAAGATAAATGTATGATTGGCGTAACTTTCCACCGGCCTGAGGAACAACATCTGACATACCAGAAATACAATTAAGCCAGACGTAAGGGCGTTAGGCCGGACTGAAATGCTAGCTGTATCCGGCCTAAGGACGGATTTTGCCGACCACTGGATGCGCGACTGTTGGCACATGCTGCATTTTAGTTGCGAGCTGGTAGATCCCTTACGTGACGTATGTGAAGCATCGTGAGGTTAACACTAAGGTATTTTACGACACAAACAGCAAATGATCATTCCCAGCTACCCTGCAAAATCATACCTTTCAGGTGTTTGAGAATGATTGAACGACTCCAAATTTTCTTCAGTCATTGTTTCTTGCCTGTCTTTCTTTCTGCTACCACTTTTTTCCTTGCGAGGATGTAAGGTTGGTGGGGCGTAGTGATCCGACTGAGCCAAGAACGACTTCGCTCCTTTTCGTTTCTTAGTTCGAGGGGTAAAAGGCGAGGTTTTTTCACAGTTCTTAAATCTTTCGCTGTGTTTTTCCAAGTAGTCGCCACTGTAGGTAATCTCCAGTATGTTTGGCTTCGCTGAATTTCCACCGCTCTGCTTCAGAGAGTCAGTTCTTTTTAGGCGTCCAGTTGTCATTGGCCTTGCCCCTGCACTTGCAGGTCGGCAGCTTAATAGTTCATCTGAGTTTGCTGGTGCCCAAGACCTCGAGGTTAACATTTCGTGGCGACGAAACTTTCTCGGCTGGTTGAGGTCAACAGAGCCTGACGATGCCGATTCTTCAACTGAATATCTTTCCACGATACGTCTTTGATCAGCTCCATTAACCAAATTATGCCCATTTCTACCCTGAAAAGAGAATCAGACCAGTTACAAGCTTGACAAAGGTAGTGACGCAACGATTCAAACATGAACAGCAGAAGTATGTGAGATGATGAATGCCATGCAGTTCATTACAGGTTTGCAGTACGGCAATAAATATAATATTCAGTTATTATCAACTAATCCAGAAAGTTAATTATGTGCAACTGAAAAATTACACACACAAAAATGTTCTGACAGCAAAGCTGTGGCCTGTTGTGTGAAAGTTGGACAATCCAACATCATGTCTGCAATAAAATTAGGCTCGATTCTTCCTGACACTCTTAAATAAGTACAAACTGTTTTACTAAACGGCTACATGGAATCAATCAAAAGTTGTATTTTAATTTCATAGATATGCTGGAATTCTATTTTGTTCCGATAAAAAATAAAAGTTACATATTCACTAATACATGATAAAGATCATTTGCAGTGCTAAAAAAGAAAGGCACCATAACTGAAAAAACATAAACCGATTGTATATAGATATTGTCCATAGATAGAAAATATGAGACCAATAATTTGTATAAAAGTGCTTGGGTGCTTTTCCTCAACAGAGAAAAGTTTTTCATGTTGATAGCATCTCATATACACAATATGCTTTGAGCTTACTTATCACTACAACCACTAAACAATAGAACGAATGCACACCTGATTCGGAGGTTTGTTGATGCGTCTTTGCATAGCTTGCGTTTTCATATGTTTTATCACAGCATCTCTTTTCACCTGATCTCTTTTTTTTATACTCAATGCCATTGATTTTGGTGGGGTTGTGTCAATGGCAGCTGTAATGCATAGTGTTTTTACAGTTAGAAATATATTAACAGCATGTACCAATAATAATTCTGCACAACATCAATCCTTGTGAACATCAGGCACAGATATAACCCAGCAAACTAATGCACTTAAGCCTGAGTACTATGGTATTCACACTCACATTTCTTTGCAAAAAACATGACCACAAGTTGACCCAAAAATAAGAAATAAAGCCTTGTACTGCTGTCATGAGGTCCAATAAAGTTTTTAATGATGTGTAAAATGTGGAGAGCTGCAAAAAAATGGGAGCTATTGGACAGCATTTCTGCACAAAAAAGAAAGTGCTTGAAGTGGAAAGGGAAGTTTTATACAACTGACTACAAAAATAAGTAACAGTGTGTTGGTCTGCATATTTCGCTGCAGTTTTTGCTCATAATTGAACATGACACATACAAATATAGCCTGACTGATAAGACTGTTTTGGACAGATGGCAATATTTTTCATTTTTCATTGCTGATAATCGATTTAGATATTTTGCATAACTCAAATGACAGTTAAAAGACACTGCAATGCATGTCCAACCAACTCACAAGAAAATGGGAAGAGCTCACAAAGGAAATACAGGGAAATGTTCACATTTTTGCAAAATTATGTTTATAAACAAAGTGCAAAAATTTTAAGTTATGATGAAGAACCACATAACACTGAATTCTGTGCAGACACAGGTCACTAAAATATCCAAACACCACAGAACAAGCCATGATTTGTTCTCTGTCAATTACCTGCTTACCGCAAGAAAACCTACCATGAGCATATGTTATGTCATAAACCGATCTATTTCAGGGACAATTACACACCGGTCTATACATAAGGTGGCAATCAAAGTTGTCAGAGGGCTGTGCGCTGTCAGGAATACAACCAGAGAATCAGCGTTGATAAATTAGAAATAGAGTCACATCTTGGGCTTCTGAACACTCAAAACAAAACAATAGCGCAATGGCTTCCGTGTGAAAATATTGCCGATATAAATTGGCAGAATTTGCCAATGTGATACATTGCGATCGTTGTTATATCAGCCGGTTAGTGTCGCATGACACTGTATCGGTCGAATTCTACACAAAAGTTCAAGTAATCAGAAAGACTGAAAAGTTCAACAGCAAAAACTCTTGATTTTTAGACATTTCTGTAAACACTGGGTCTAACATAAAATATGGGTGGTATCAACATGAAATCAAAAACAACACCAGCATGTTCAAGAGGCAAAAATGTACCTCAAAAATTGTTATTCACTCTCCAAAAATGCACAAGGTAGAAATTTATGACATGCCTATTGCACTAACGAACAGCTGTTTTTGTCTCTCAAACCCTAATGGCTTACGACCAAATACAATTGTCTTCTTTAGAAAGATCCTGGGAATACTAACGTTTACTTGGTGTGCAGAAACAGGCAGTGGTCTGCTGGTTTCCAATTTTGAGTTTATTCCAATGGTTGTGGGCAAGGATAATACAGTATAGACATACCAGACATGAACACTGGATTCTCAAACATTTCAACAATAAATAGCAACTGATGCAAAAACTGTATGTTGAAAAGTAAATTCTCAGTGAGATCCATACCAGACATAACCACAAAACAACTGCCTAGAAAGACACATACTACATAACAAAAAAAACTAAGAAAAATCAGCTTATTAAAATCTAACGCATGAGAAAGTTTTTTCTCAACTGTTTTAGTTATTATCAAAATCAGCAATTTGACAAGCAAACATGCTCTAGATTAGAAGAAACAGCAATAAATTACTGAGATTAGATCCTAGTCTACAACAAAATTAATCAGCAATGGAAACATTATGTTAATTTGATATTTAATGCTGCCACGAACAGAAATACTGCTTTGCAAAGATTTGAAGAAAACATTCCTCTAAATTCGTTTAACAATACCAGCAAAATCACAACCTTATCACTACATAATAAGGTGCAAAAGATGAGAACATGCTAACATTTTATATCAGAGCTTCTTCTACAACAGTACATGCTGAATATTAGAAAAAATTAGAAGGCAGGCTGTGGTAAAAATAGTCACATTGCACATGTCCTAAGCACTGCATGATGAGTTGCATAAGATGAGATATACCAATGCTGTAGTTCAGTGCTGCTTATGAGAGTTCATGTTGAAATGTTGAAAATTAGAAAGTGAAATGTGGTAAAAAAAATTGGTTAACAACAGATCAAGCACTAATCTGCTTCAACAATTTAAATTCTTCAAAATTGTGTTTCAGATGAATTTAGCTCAGGGGTCTCCATACTTTTTTGTCCGAGGGGCACATAAGCTTTTACACAATAGTACAAGGGCCGGACATCTTACGCAATGTCTTTATTTCGGGGTATGTTATATATTGCCAATCAATAAGCTTTTGTAAATTTATTCTTTTTTCATTAGTGACAAAATGTCTCCACAAGCCGGATGAAATGTCTCCATGGGTCGGATTTGGTCCACAGGCCGTAGTTTCGAGACCCTTGATCTAGATTGAAGCACTTTGCTAAAAACTAACAACATTTGAGCTAAACTTTAAAAGTAGTGTTCCACATCATTTATCGCAGACAAGTTTTGGCATTAACCTACATGTTTTATCCTTGCTTGCTGTCAACACAGATATTATAAAAATTATCTAGTATGTTCTGATATTACTATGTCCTGAATAAAACAGATTATTATGCATGTAGTCTGTGACAAACTTAGTGTTTGAAACTTGTTTAATTGTGAGCTGGTTTATTTTAAATTGATCTGTTATGTACAATGAAAGAACAAATATATAGATGCTAGGTGGCTAATACAATAGACACATTTTCAACTCACATTTCATGGTTGCTAGGTTGTAATAATGGCTGGCCATCTGATCTTGAATTAAATGTTGTGTTGACAACTTATTCACTGATGGCTTATACACTGCGAGAAAAAAATTGTGAATAACAATAAGCAGGTTTCTTCTCAATGAAAAAATTCACCCTGCTACATATTAAAATTGTATCTACTTGATACTACAGAACAACTGCAGATTCTAATAGCTGCCATACCAACACAAATGCAATGCTGAAATCTACATCAACATTAAAAAACAAAACAAAAACAATTTTGTCAATGACTTATTAATAATTAAGAAACAACTAACTAACCACAGTTTACAGCAAAATATAAAAAGCACCAAAAATTCACCGCTGCTGTTTAATGCCATGTGGCCTTTCAGAGGACTTGAGGATGAATATCTCCGAGATCGATCCATCACAGGTCCAGCTTTATCACCACTAAAATCAAGTTTAGTAGACCAAACTGCAAAAGCAACAGAAGACAGCTTGGTCAATTTTTAACTGAACACCAAATCATAAAATGGCATTTAAAAACATCTTGGCTACTTGTTACCATGCACTGATAAAGAATATATATATGCACGAAATTTTTGAATTTTGAGCTGTTTACTGATATCATACTATCATAGATTTGAAAAAAACAAATACCTTTAACACCAGTAGAAGCCATGATCATGGCTTAGGGCTTTGGGCCTGGGTAACAAGCACATGATTGATACACTCAAGGTCGTACTGTTTTCTTTTCACTCTAACCATTGCATTTATTGCAATATTTGACTACTAATTTAACATTCAAAATTTTACATTCATATCACAATCAGTGTGCCCGTAAAACAATAAAGAGATTCTCAACCACCCACAGCATCTTCAAAACCATAAAAGCATTCCAAATTCATGCACAAGCAGCCCTTGACCTATCAGCGATAGATTAGAGTGCTGACCTATGCCTAGTTAGTGCTTAATCTGTAACCCATTATATTTCAAACAATTTGGTAAAGCCTAGCCCTACTGCTCACATCCGCTCTGGCTACTCCTACTGACTCTGCACATAATTAATATAATAATAATAATGTTTTATTGCGGACTCGTGGTCCATATCACAGACACAAGAGCACAAAAAGTGGTTAGCTATACATCAGCGCACATTACAGAA
>JGI24159J19872_10001201_pt1 | contig 27749 bp, 15 predicted proteins | sample Ectturendosymbi4_FD_19872 | JGI IMG/M metagenome (IMG submission 19872)
TTGCGCCCCTGAATGTTTGCATGCAGACTCGAATTCGGCCTGCAAAATTTCAAGATACTTAACCCCGACTTCCATCTCTGCCGGAACTAAACCAAATAACATGTAGCGGCGTAAAATTCGCACTGGCGTAACGTTTGAAAGGGACACATTCCAGTTCAAAAATTTTCTATGTCGTAGAACACGTAGGGGCTCGCGCCCACCTGGAAATTTCTTGACGCCCCCCGGTTAAGAAACACTGATCTAGATTGTAGATAAAGATGCTTGTAGTAATTTAAACACGAAAGGATTTCTTAAAAGTTTAAAATTCCCACTCTGCTAAGATGATTTTGGTTTACCAATATGTTCTAGAGCGATGAAGCTTTTGGATTTTTGATGCTCAAGACTGATAATATTCATAGAGAATCGAAATATTTGTGGAAAGTATTTTAAAGTAATGCTTTGGATCATAGGTGTACGAGAGTGCCTATTTTAGGGGATGCAAAAAAATTTTGCCCAAATTTGATCTTGTTTTTCCCAAATAAAGTATAAATAGAAAGTTTTAATGTTAAGACTAAAACGTACCATTGTAAGCAAATCAAGGTGTCTGCATGTCTAATCACCAGGTAATTGTCAAAGGTCAGGAACAAATCAATTTGTGCGTTGCATCGCGCTCCTGCAATTTTTCATGCACAATGTAAGTTCAAGGGAGCAAGGCATTGCCGTGCAAATTCGTTGATGTGGGTTTTTTCATATCGTTGATGAACTGCAACCGACAGATTTCTCAGCGCTGAGTTTGATATTACTATTGTTTATCCACCCCTTCATTACCAAATCGTATAAATAACGAGGTAAATAAATGCAATCTTGAAAAGAGTGCGTCACTATGGAGATCAAAGCCTTATGTCCTCAACTAGCAATCAATATCTTTCCTTAGGCCTACAGCTTGTAATCATGACTTTACCAATTCTAAAGTCACATTATGAAAACCAAACAAACACTCCAGTTTAGACAGTTGAATGTGCACTGAACACAGCATGCTAAGAAGAAATAGCAATATGGAACTGATCCAGACATTACGACTGCAGCTTATATGACAAACTACCAAGGAATGTGCACAAAAGCAAATTTCCAATGACAAATGGCTGATAACCTCAACAATAATATTTTATAAAAATAGCAATGCTTCACTGGACTGCATTAATTAATTATGCAGTGCAATAGATAGTACAGTTGCCACTTTTCATAAAAACTTCACTTCACACCATCAATTTGAAACATTAAAATTTGGCAGGATACAACATGTGAAATTCATTGCACGATACAAATGGAAAATATGAAAATGTAAACAGTATGAAATCACAGCTACAATACAACATATTGCAACTGCAGTTGCTTGGCTAATTGTATTTATGAATGCTTCACGGTAACAGATTTCACACTTGTAAATCTCACAACATGAAGCAAATTTGAAACACGAAAACTTTGCAGTAGGCTATCATATCACAGTACACCACATTATTACCACAAAACAATTTACAGCTGCACATTGATTAAGTACTACTTCCAACAATGATAACTTCACAATATTGAACCAAAGCTGCATTATTATAAAAAAAGCAATTCAAAGCTGATTTTACTAAGTAGGCCTAGAAAAGCATAAGAGCAACAAACGGAGCCATGAAATTTTCAAAGCATGAAAAAAACTGAAACATGAAAACTTCACAGTGTCAACTCACATCATTTACAGTTGCATTTTTTATTATAGCTGAAAAACACTTAACAGCATCACCAATTTGATGTACACAAAAGTTAGGGCTAGTTAGAATGGGGGGTTACCACCACATGTTCCTAATTTTACAAATATTTCGAAGTCTACCCAAATTTGAATGAGGTTGTTTCAATTAACCCAAATTCGATTTGGGCTGTTGCAATTTACCCAAATGTTTATAACATATGAAAATCTGAATGAACCTCTTCTACTTTACCTAGATATTTCCAGTAATACCCAAGTTTGAATGAAACTGCTTCAATTACCCAAATTCGATTGAAGCTACTGGAATTTTCCCAAACATTTATGATTGTATCCAAAATTCAATGAAGCACTTGCATATTACCCAATTGGAATGAAGCTGTTTGAAGTTACCCAAACTGGAATGAAGCTCTTCCACTTGGCTCAAATTTGAATGCTGCTAATGCCGTTTGCTGAAAGTTGATTTAGTGTGTTGGAATCTACCCAAATTTTTCCAATTTATGGAAATATTTCTAATTTCACGCAAACTTGAATGAAGTTGTTCTAGTTTGCTCAAATTTGATTGAGGTTGTTGAAGCCCAAATGATTCTAATTTTATTAAAGTTCTTATAGTTCACTTACTGTAGATGTTTCTAAATGTATTCGAATTTCAATGGAGCATTTCTATATAGCGCAACTTTGAATATGACTGTTTGAAGTTGCCAACAATTTAATGAAGCTGTTACACATTGCCAAATTTGATTTGGCTGACGGATTTTACTCATATGTTTCCAATTTATGTAATTTTTTATATTTCACCCAAATTTATACCAAGCTTTTCTCATCTGCCCAGATTTTATTGAAGCTGTTGGACCATACCCAAACGCTCCTAATTTACACAAATGTTTCTAATTTTACCCAAAACCTGAATGACGATTTTTATAAGCTGAAATTTGGTGAAGGCTGTTGGAATTCTAGCTCCCTAAAAGGAAGTGACTATTTTGCCATTAGAGGCAAAAATGAATGGCAAAATAATCTCAAGAAAGCTTTTTCCCTTGATGCACTGTAAACAAGTGGGTTATTTTTTAAAGAATTGGTGTAATTTATTTGGAAAAGTACCCCAAAATCAAGGGCAACTTTTACCTTTGCCCAAAACAGGTGAGGTACTGTATGGTACTTACCCAAAACCAAGTTTGGGGTAATTCTTCTTGTTGCCCAAAGGTATGTTGGGTGATACATCTTTGTTACCCACGAACATGAACTATGGCAATATAGACACTGTCTCACTTAAACGTGAATGTAGCTGAAAAATTTGCCCAAATGTTCAAAATTTTTGCCCTAATAATGGTCAATTTTACAGTGTTGGGGATGCGACCGCATCCCCTGCATCCCCATGACGTACGCTTATGCTTTGGATATCGATTGTAAGTAGTAGAATAGTACTTGGTGTTAAATTTAATTTTAACGAAAAAGCGACGAGCTCATTCAAGGGCAATCATTTATCTTTTATACTTTTTTCAACGCTTTGGCAGTGTCTTATCCAAAAGCCAGAATTGGGTGTGCGATCAAGAAAGAGTCCTGCCAGTAGCTTATCAATCTACATTACCGCAACCATTGGGATCATTCAAAGCCATTGAAGCTGCTAACGAGACAATACTACCAACGTAAGCATTTTGTGTAAACGAAGCTTGCCTAAGGCATTGCAATGATTTTACAATTTTTCACCTTTAGCAAAGCGCAAAATCGCAGCCATTCTTCATCTGCACTGTGTTCAGCATGTTCTCATTTTGCATAAATCATATTAGGTAGACTTTTATTCTGTCCGTGTTCTAGTTTCATTAAACCAAATTTTAAGATTTTACTTTTACAAAGACTGGAGTTTTTTGATGAAAATTTCAGACACCATGATTAGTCTCACACAAACTCGCCTTTTTCACCGTTAGGGTCCCGCGTGACTGCTGTGAGTTAGACAAACGAATCTGAAAATTTTAGGATAGTTCAATAATGTATTCCTGCGAAAGCGAAAAAGATCATCATCCCCTATCACATAAAAACAAATTTAACTAAAGTTTAGCAGTAAACAAAACGACAAAAGCAGCATTTCACAAAAACTTGTTTCTATAATGCAGAAGCTATAGCATACCTAAGCATAAGAGCAAAAGTTTTACAGAAGTAACAACATTTTCTGGTTCATTTGTTACAAGTAATTGGTGAAAGACCATGAGGCTATCTGGTCTACCAACCCTGCAATTTCAGTAATATAATTAGTTATGCGAAAAGAAAAGACAAGTTGATAAAAGCAAACACAGAAATGATATTTACAGATGAGTGCACGCCTATTTAGACACAGTTATCATGATGAGCTATTTAATTTCACAAGTGTGGAGAAAACAAAACAGTGAAATTAATGTACATTTATTTGAAAATGCAAGTGATAATATAAGACAAACAACAAGTTGGAAAGTGATCAAATGACAGACAGATGAAGAAGACTAACCTGCAGTAGAAAGGGAAAATTTATAGTGCCTACTTGTTCAGTATAAAATGCATAGAAAAACGTAATGGAAAAATCGCATGGTACGAAAGCAAGAATGAACAACACAAGATTCGATAAACGAATTCTATTGTTACTTTGCACCATCTAGTTGAGAGAGTAAGTAGTTTTTGTACAGTTTTTTGAGGTCAAAATGAGATCGAAACTTGATATGGTAGGGTTTATCTGGCCATATAGGCTACCGTGGTTCCAATGAATTTAAGGTAGCATTGATCTTGAGAAAAAATTACTCTCTGCGAGAAGAAGTTTTTTGAAGTTGCAAGGCTGATGGAGTACTTGCGAATTGTCTGAATAAATTTGAAATACTGGTTAAAATGTAATGAGAGTAGATTGTTTCCATTAAAGTTCGTAAATATGACAGCAGACATTTTAAATAGGTTTTTGATTGCTAGTATATGATTTTGTATATAAATTTCACCCAAAGTGGCTTTGTTGGATGTTTTCAGAAATTTATCTTGTACTTTCACAAGAGGTTCAATGGAAGTTTTTCAAACCTTGCACCAGTTCAAGAGAGCATAATTTAAGTAAAGGTGCATCAATGTATACACACAGCTTTTAATACAGGTTGGCCACAAACTGATATTTTCCTCTATCGAAGAAGACAAGATAGTGCGCAAGTCATCTCAATCACTACAGCTTCTAAATATAAAATGCCCAGAAACTATTTTTAAACATTCGGCAAAAAAAAATTCTTATCTCAAAAGTCATTATCTAGCAAATCTGTTTGCCAGCTTATCTCGTTACGCGTCAGGCCTATAGAAATCAATTCTACGTAAAAATATCTTGCTTATTTATGTGATATAGCTAAATTGAAAAACTTCATTTGGTTCTGCGTCTCATCAAATCACCTTCACGTAAACTGTTCATCAGTTCAGTTAAAGAAGTTTGTCTCTTTTCCTTGCGAAACCCTACGCAATTCTATCAAGTCGGTGCTGCATCTGTGCATAGCCCTCCGTCTATTACTATTGGATAATTGCTACTAGGAACTCAGTCCCTTACAAAGATTTTTAATGCTATATTTGAAATGGTTCACTCAACCAGGAACTGTATTTCAAACCCAGGTTCTATCACCTAATGTAAAAAGAGAGATCATGTTCAAAACACTTAAAAGAGAACAATGCGCTATTTCAAACCAAAACTATCTTGTAGATCTTTATTCAGTCCGGAGTTTAATTGTCTTCAAATGACGAAATCGTACCTATTCTTTGTTAAGGGCTGACTTGATAATCTGTACATCACAATTTATTTGTAAAGCTTGACACTGCTTAAACGTTTGGGACAGAATATCACAACACACAGCTTGAAATTTGGCCTGCTGTTCGTTTCATGCATTCCTTGCAAACTCTATGACTCTGCTATCGCTGAAGACACAATGAGGTGTGGTGATGGTGATAACTACGTCAAAGAAAGCAAGGGCAAAAATATTAACGCTGTACGTCGCGTTTGGACTAAATAGGCGTCGCATTACTCATAAAAATAAAAATTAAGCTTTATTGCTCATGCAGCTGTTTCTTCATTAAACATTTTTTTACGTAGCACTGCTTACATGAGTCAGTTCGCATATGCTGATCAACATCGTATCAGTTCAAGCTGTGATCTCCGGAGCAGTCTAGTTCATGTGCCAACAAAAAGGGACCTCCCAGTGTACGTCGTAAATCCCTTGCGAGTTGTACCAATTCCATCTTATGCCTCGGAAAGAGAGTCTTCTGTTGGAACGAGTTCAATTGAAATCGTGCATTGATTTGACGTTTACTGTACTTGTCTGGTTCGTATAGAAAACTGTTGCGTTAGTGCGTTCGAATTTTATCTACGGAGCTTTTTGAACCAATCGGGTAGAATCAGATTGTTAATTTCGAATGCAACCATAGTGTTGTGCTGAAAATCTTTCATCACGCAGTATTCCCTGCCAAGCCAAAAATAAAAAACTAATAATAAGCACAACAGAAAAATATTTGCGCGTGAAGCCGCGATTGCACTCCCGGCAGCCCCGTCGCCGTGGGGGGCTTTGGTGGGCTTAGCCCCAAGCCCCCCCAAATTGAAATATGAAGCACTATAAGTCAGTGATTTTATCAAATTTTAGAACTTCAAGCCACCTGCACAGACGTAAAGCCCCCCTACTGAAGACTTTCTGGCGATCGTTCTGACTCCTGGTTCTACCACATGTGTTGACCTTGTGTTAACGTTTTTGTGCTGGAGTTAGACGTAAACGTTTGTTGATGTACCGCAACCTAACTTCTTTATTTTCCATTTCATGTGTTTCGACCCTTTGGTCAGACTGCATCGTTAGCTGTTGCCTACTGTGGCAAAAGTTCGCATTCTTTTCTTGTAAAGTTATTTTCTGATTTCAAAAAAGTTTGTTAACTCTGCCTTGTTTCGCGAATTCATTTCGTTGCAACCACACATCTGCTGCACGTAAACAAGAATTCATCTACTGCACGAAAATAACCACACATCTATAGATTAAAAAAAGAAAAAACATAAGCTTTATGTTGCTCTTGTTTTCACAATTGCAATTCAACAAAGTATAAAAGTTTTAGCGGCATGCGTTACACGGGGAAAGACTCACCGATAAAATGGCAAGCAGCAATAGATATCACATACTATGATCACTCTAAAACTGCTTGGTTCGTCCGGCTATATATACTTCTCAGGGCTTTGTGTATTTTTTTGTGGGCTCTTTATCTGTATCCGGTGATCTCCCTTCATGACGGCATAGTACCATCTTTCCGGAGATTTCCACATGTAATGGACTGCGCTCCATTACAAAGTCGAGCGAAGTATATTTTAAAGACTACAAGTCGCAGATCAACAACAGGCTTGCAGGAATTGGCCAGACACAAATGGGGAAAGAGAGATACGGTGTAAGGACTTAAGAGGACGATTACAGTGCTTCATCTCTCTATCGGGCCACAACATACATTTGCATGCTCCCTCAGGCAAGTTCCCATCAGATTCATACGGTATGTGTTAGTTTAGTAGCCTTACAATACGAAGTATAGTTGCAGCATTTTAGTAAAATGTATATTTGGTAATTTCACTCTTGAGATGCCCCTTGCATTGGATGCCTGGTGCCGACACCTCGTTTGTCCCCGTTCTGGACGAACCTGTCTGTAGTGCTAAGGTCAGGACGAACACTGCACTGGAAATCTTCCAGGTTCAATTATCTCACAGTACTCTTTTCAGGACAGTTGTCTTACACTTTTCCAGGCAGGCGAAGGAGAGAGATGCCATGGTAGTGATTGGATTTTCTCCCGCCTCCCTTCTTGTGTGTGCGGATGAGCATCTCAGTTTGCAAATCTTTTGCTGCCCTTGCAGAACATCCAGGGCACTTGGTTGACACACGCGAGTCAATCAAAGAACTCCTTTGTTCAAAGCATTGAGCATTTCAGGTTGTAAGGTTCTGGGTGTGCTGCGGAGCTGGATGTAGAGGTTTTCGGTCGATTATAATTCCACAAAGATCCCTACTAGTTGAGGGGGCAACCTAGTTGTTGCAGGAGCACAGGTCAGTTTTCTAACTACTTGACCGGACGTCTTGAAGTTGCTTTTGCAATCTTTTGTTATGAACGCATAGAGAAAAACGTTTTAAGAACACCGATCAAGGGATAAAAGGTCGTGGAGACGTTCATCTCGTTAGTTTGGCTCTGACGCGTCTCTGGGTTGTAAACACCTACTATCAACAACTGCGAGCCTGAATCTAGTGTAAATATTCCCAGAGGTGAAGCCGTTAACTCTACTGGAAAGTGACCAACTACGAAAACTAACCTGCGGAAAACTCGGACCTGCTTGTTTTACCTCTTCCACGTTCATGAGTTGACTAGCGGATGAGTTAAAGCCTGAAATGTCACTTTAAAAAGGTTTAATTTTCACGAACTTTTATTTCTGAATGTGTCGTTCTGATTACTTGATAGTGGCTCTCGATAATGGTTTCGTTCTGATTACATAAATATCATGCGCTCTCGTCAATAAAAACCCAGCACAACATTGTTAGTGCGAAAAACGAAAAGTTAACGCTTCTGGTTGTTAACAATTCCCGAGAAAAAACACAATTTAATGCGCAAACTGGGATAACACTGCCCTCTTGAAATTGAACAACAACACACAAACCACAACTTCACAAAATAAAATACAACAACATTTACAATCAAACACAATCGCACCTTTAAAATATTGTGTTTTCCCTTTTATTTAAGTTTAAGTAAATTAGGGTAGGTTCCTATTTGGGGTATAACTTACCGAGAGATTAGATCTTTGGCTCACACACAAATGGAAACACGAAACTTTCCCAAAGACTTCGAAAACGACCAAAGATTGGATTTTCAGATTTTTGCAAGAATTGAAGAACCAAGTAGAACAGACCACAAAAGAATCACTTTCTCAGAATAGGAACTTTAACAGAATCACAGATAGAAACTTTAGCAAAATTTTTAATAGATTGTCGTCTGGTTGTCTTACACTTTTTAATAAATGTTTTTCTTATCTTTTCTCTCGCCATTTGCTTAGGCAAGCTTATGTTGTTGATGACAAGCCACTGGCGTAGCTAGCCCAAAATTTGGGGACCAAAATTTTTGATGTTAGGCGAGCAACCATGTTTGTTTGGAATACCGCCCCTCATAGCATAAAATGACTAGATATGCCAAGAATTTGGAGGGCATATCTCCCTCGTCCTCTCCCTGGCTACGTCTATGCGACAAGCTTCCGCCTCGGAACGGCCAGCTCCTCGGCGCCGTCCCACGTCATACTTTTTCCTTTCCTGTGTGTGCACGGTGAAGGGTTGTATGACGTCACGGCCACAATATAAATTCTATACTTTTAGAGTCGGTGTTGTTTGTTGCCCGTGACAGTTTGTTGTCTGAATAAATATTGATTTATTCGTATGCTTTCGTATTGGTTTACCACAAGGTGCTTTGAAACCCTTTGCCTTCTCTGCCCTTTAAGAACGCCCAAGTTGGTTTAAGTTCAGTCTCAACACAAATTGCGTAGGTTTGTGCCCAGTGGCCTATCAAGGGGGGCTCCGGGCGGCACATTTAGGGGGTGGCACTTTGCTGATTAAAAATTAATTTTTGAAAGGAGTTTAAAAGTTCTAGTTTTCGTTATTATTTTAAAATAAATTTTAAAAAGTTTTAAAAGTTCTAACTGTTTTCAATTTCTGTGTTTAGAAGCCCTAGACAGATAGGCTAGCCTAAAAAACAGGACGTGTGTCTGTGGAGCAAGCAAATTGATGAAATGTTAACTCAAAAGTCTGGGTCAAATCCAATTTGCTAATGTGCCCCATTGTTTGTCTTGAAATCAGGGCTATTTTAACACACTTACTTGGGGGTCATTTGTGCCCCACTTCTTACATCTTCCTTCACAGACAAAGCCATTTCCGCCATCCCAGTCAAAATTCCTTTGAACTTAGGAAAGAGGTGATATTCGACGGCAGACGAGCAAACGTTAGGGCTCCGGTTATTCGTGGTGTATATTGACCCTCCTATCAAAATCTGATAAAAAGACTTTGCATGAAATCACGGTAAATAGCCAAGGCAAGTTCCATCTTTTTTCTCGTATCGTTGGTTCTTCAGTAACACCCCTACTGCACATCATAACATCACCTGACTCCTAGGCATTCGTGATGAAGATTTTGCTGGGACGGCGATAGCTCAGTAATGGAGTGTCCTCCTCTCAACTGGAAGATTGTGTGTCCGATTCACCTACACTGAGTGAATCGCCGCAGCGCTCCTTGGGCAAGATCGTTCGCCTCAACTGCCCTGGTAAGAAGCATATTTCAGGCGTTGGCATGCCGCTAATTGCCGTCGCCAAAATTATGAAAAAATACATTTCTCGGCACACCTCATGCTACTTTTTACCGTTCAGTGGGACATTTTCAATAACTGCCATAAGTTGTAGCCTAGTCATTAGGTAGGCTTATCAACATTAAATTTTGGCGGTTGAAGTTAAGAACCCTGCAAAGATATCATTGCTCTGTTTCATTACAACGACTGTTTTTCTGCATGACGCAATGGTGCCGGAAAATGACGTTCTTGAAGCAGGTAGCCCAGTTGGTGTGTTTGCGTGGGTAACTTTGAGCTCAGATTGTCGGTTTAAACTGCAAATGGAGTGAACCAGAGCCAGCCAATCGGCAGCGTGAGGTTCGTAAAAGTCTCCTTTGTTGAACGGTGTACTTAACATTTGCAGTAATAGAAAAATTTATTTCAGCAGGAAAAGCTTAGAAAAAGGTGTTGCTCTCATCTTGATGAATTTCAGGCAAGAACCTCAGTCTGAAACCTAAGGCAAGGATAAACGATATGTTTAGTTGTGATTGTCGTCAATGCTTTTATCAAAAAGGGCGTTAATCGAAATGGTTATACAACTTGGCAATGGCTCTATTGTATGACGTTGTTCAGCGCAATTACCGTCGAACGTAAGACGTTGCAATCACTACTGATCATCCAAAAGGCCTATGACTACTGATCACCACTGATCATCCAAAAGGCATGGTTTGGTAATACAGTTTTTGAAATAAACGTCTGTTGGTAACCAGTCCCATCGCCACGGGGGATTTGGTGGGCTTGTCCCCCCCAAACAAAGCTTCAAGCTCCCCCCCAATGTGAAATATGAAACACTATAAATCAGTAGGTTTTTTTGTCAAATTTTAGAATGTCAATACCCCCTCCACGAACGTAACGTCCCTCAATTGAAGACCTTCTTGCGATGGTTCTGTTGGTAATGAACAAAGGCAAGGAATAACACTGTGCACCAATGCACATGTTTTTGGAAGAGGTCCAACCCAACAGCTAGACCAAGTGCGCAAGTCACGATGAAGACTGTATGCCTGCGCTTCTCAACCATGCTTGGTTTTAAACCTTCTTAAGGTATATTTTCAAAATAGGTCCCCGCACCTGCAGAGGGCTTCGCGCAAGTGCCGACAGAGTTAATGTTTGAAGCCTTTTACACATTCTAAGAGGATTAAACCAGGGCTGCGGAGCCGTCGTAAAAATGACACAGCTCCGGTTCCGGGCTCTTCATTTCATGGACATGGCTCTGGATCCAGATTCGGAGCTGTTGGTTTTCATGAGAGCGGCTTCGGCTCCGTAGCTCTCTTTTCTCATGGGTCCAGGTCCAGCTCCGGCTTCTGTTCGTTTTCACACAATAATTGTCTTAGTTTGCCTCAAGTTAAATGGAAAATGAATCAAATCAAGCACACAAAAGTAAGAGAATATACCACACTTTTTGGGGTAATTTAACCTGGTGCTTTTTTTACAAACAGCGCTCTTACCATGAGGACTTCAGGGAAAAAAACAACAACCACAGGTTCAGACGATTCAGAGAACAGTTACTAGCAGAAAAGTAACTTAAGATAACGGTAATATCAGGCGCGGATTTACCCTTAGTCTCAAAAGGCTTAAGCCTAGGGCCCCCAATTTTGGGCGATCCCAAACTTTCGGGAGTATGGACAATTTCCAGTAATTTTTGAAAGCAGTTATATTTGTATTTTTTTACTATGCCGCTAACAGAAGATCTGCATAGATTACCGCGAAGGATTGAAGTGACTGACGATGAGTATTCTCTTCTTATGGCGTTGGGAATTGGTTATTGTAACGTATAACGTGTGGAACAAAACGCCTGAATCCATTTTTCAGATAACACGAGGCCAATGAGGTATAGCCTGTTTCTATATTAAATGGCGCAAAATGCAGTGGTATATCTAAGCGAAATGGCGCCAATGGCAAAGTTGAAGTGTGCACCCTTTCTAATAATTTATGAAATATATATAGGCACAATAAGAAAGTTAAACCACTAAGAAAATAAATGTTTTTAAACTGAAAATATTTGTGTTATTTTAGCTTTAAAATTTTAAGCAATTATATGTAAATTATCAATAAGGACCATAACTCAAAACAAGCGACCAAAAACATCATACTTCCATACCGATTCATTATGAAGTATATCAAAACATTCAAATAAAAATGTTATCATAATTTATATGCCTACATAGTGTTGCCTGACAAAATGGTACATCTTACAAAAAATTAAACAACATAATGCAACTGCAAACAACAATTACTTTTAAAATGAAACACATTTAATTTGGATTGTACAATAAATCATTTGCAAGTCATGTATCACTAATGTTCGAAAAACACAATTCCATCGAAACATTAATATATCCAGCCTTTTTCCGGTTAAATTATACAAAAATGCCCCTTTCCTCATCAAATCTGAAATCACACAATCTCCCTGACTTACTCTTAGTCATTGAAGCACGCAGGTATGTAAGGACCATAGCTTCAGTTTAACTGTAGCGCAGCCAAGGATTTTGTTCGTGAGGGGCCAGTCAATGACGTCGTCAGTCACTGACGTCGTTTTGAGACCGATTGCTCCCTCCGTTTATTTTCTAACAGTTGAAAATTGATATGAAGCACCAGTGAAGTTAGCCTTAGCAGGTTTGTTTCGGGGAGGCTTTGCTGCAAAGTCTTGTTATTCTGTATGTTGAACATGCTTTAGCTAGAAAGATAAAGTACGGCAAAATTTTCAGCGATTTTGCAAACAAAAAGTCCCGTCGATCGCCGGCTACGGGCTGTTAGGTGTCGTAAGAAGTACAGGTGCAGTGCTCAGAGCCATCTCTTGACACTTGCAAACTATGCAATTGCACAGGGAGCTCAATAAATATGTAATGGGAGTGTTGTCAGACAGTGCCGTACGTAGAAAATTTTCATGGGGGAGTCATTCAGTGGCATATCGTGGTCATTTGTATTTGGTGTGCGTTGTTTGTGACGTCACAATTGGACGTCATATTCCTGTTTCCAAACAAACGTTTTGACCAAGTTTGTTGATATAATGCACATTATTCTACACGCACTAACCTTAATTTATGTGTCATTAAACGGAATATAAACTATCAGCGCTCCAAGCTAGGATATCGGAGGAAAATACACTCAACGCTACGACACAGCAGTTCATAACTACAAAAATATCAGGCCGCGCGTTAAAACAGTGGAGTAAAACACACTCATCACTGCTCCGAGCAATTTACAACTGCAAAATGAGGCTTCGCTAATGGCTTGTCGAATACGAACAGTGGAGCACAGAAAGTGTGCAGCTGGACTGTCTGACGCACACCCCGGTTTGCAAGATCGAATCTTGTTTAACTACACAAAAATTGAGGAATGCGCATAATGTACGCAAGAAAACATTCGATTTCAGCTTATGTACAGAAGTCCAGCTAATTTTTAGTTTCTTTTCCCTACTGTGACATTATGAAATGCCTGAATGCTTCTGTTTTAGCAACTGCTGTTTTTGAGCTCGTGCAACAGTTTTATCACGCTACTGAAATTGGTGATGTAACCAATGTGGTCAGCACTTGCGCTGCTTAGCCATAGCAGACAAAACAAAGACAATTGTTTCAGATAAAGTGAACTATCGTGGAACACAATTTTAAACATGCGTGGTTGAAGGAAAGGTCTGCAAAAAGTGGTGAGATGGTTTCTGGATGCAGACGATGACCCAGATTCCCACCAAAACCTAGTTATTACTTTTCGACCCATTTACAATGTTCCTTGAAATTTGCATGCAAATTCATTCCGTATTTGTATCAAGTCAGGCCTGCACAACATCTGGCCCGTGGGCCGTACGCGCCCGCGAAAGCTTTTCTTGCTGCCCGCGAGAGCTTTCTTAATTGTGGAAAATGTTGCAAAAGCTCAACCTCGAATAAGTAATTGTCGTTTCAGAATTTCTTCCATTCTGCAACGAAATCTCTACATCGACATGAAATAGACTTCTGCAGCCCGCAGAAAATTTATGTGGACAGTTTGACCCTTCGAGCTTTCTGAGTTGTGCAGGCTGCATTATGTCGACAAATTAGCAAGCAAAAAGTATGCGAAAACAATTAAACTCCTTTGCGCAGGTAATAAAGTTTTCGTAAAATATCAAGTTCAAGGGGGGATTTTAACCCCAAAACCTCCTTGCGTACGCCCTTGTTGTTAGATAACTTCACCGCTGGCTTTTTCGTCAGTTTCATTATGACTGTTTTTGTTCCTGATATCGAGGGAATTCAAGATAAAGCAATATATTTCTAAATTGGAAAAACATATTCAGTGAATGTAACGAGCATGTGTAGTGCTAATTTGTATGACATCGTCGCAAACCTTCCAGAAGGGCCCCCAATTTAAAATAGCCTAAGGCTCCGAAAATGAAAATTCGCCTCAGGGTAATATGAACACTTTCTGGAAGGGCAGTCCTTGGCCATTAATGCCTGAGGAACTTTTGTTATTTCTTACGACCAGAATACAGAAAATGGCTGTTTGGAAACTACAGTTGTGTCAGAGCATTTAAACACAGACCAATCCCAATCAGGTCGTCGACAGGACTTCGCAGCAGGGGGGCGGGCAAAAACCACATGGGGGAGCATATTTTTAAATACAATATTGGATGTACGCAGCAATCGGGAGGCCATAAATGAAATGGGGGGCACAGATTTCAAATGGGGGGCCAGGCACCATTGGACTCCCCCGCTGGCGACGGCCCTGGTCCCAATTGACCAAGTGTTATGTCCTCGTTGCATGCATTGCCTGTTGCAGTCTTGGCGATTCCAGCTAACAACGCTGACCGGGCAAACCATGCAAAGAGCGCAAAACACATAGTCGATTACCTATCTCATGTGTTCTTTCAAACCTGCACACATTTGCATTAACACAAGAGAGAGGATGTGTTGAAATACCCTTTGTGCAAGGAAATAGTATGACTTCTAGCAAGAAATTCACCTTTGACTTTTTAAAGAAAAACGTGAAAAAGGCGTGGGAATGCCGTTGCGACGCGTTCCCGCCCAACTACACCCCTGATGCTACTGCTTGTAAACGTAATGATTCCTAGTGAACCTTGCCAGTAATCTCGTAAACCTTGTAAGCCTAATGGTTTCTAATAAAAATTCCTACTTTATGACGTAGCGTGCATTTCAAGCTTAAATCTGCAATCTGCAATTGTATCATATCTTAACAGGAAAAGTTATTTTACAGTGCATGTATATATAAATGAAACACTGCGCCCATGGAGTGCATTTATCTTTGTGAGTCGATTGTTGTAAGCTAGAAATCGTCTTTAGCAATGCAAGTTTCGCGCTGCGTGTACAGTATTAAAAAGAATGTTAAAGCAATAAAAGATCAAAACTGTTTTTCGCAGTGTTGTGTAAATTGAATCAGGCCCACAACCAGCGTGGAGGACAAACCCGGCAGTCAAAGCCTCCCGCAAAATTTTTATGCATCATTTTGGATTTTCAAAAAAATGTTATCTTGATCTATGTTTCGTGTGAAACCCCTGAACAAATTACTGACTACTTGTATTTTAAACTGAAGTCCTTGTTTCTGCATGGTTCAGTTTATTCGCGATAGTAGCTTTAAATGTAGAATGTAGTTTATATAGCCTGCGTGCAAAGAATGATTATTTAGATATTCGAGAGCGAATTAACCAGCCACCGTTACCTTAACATTCCAGCTTTTGAAAGTGCAGCCTAAGTGTTGAATGCTTTAGTTTCAAAGGTGTGCAATGCACATTAAGCAGCCGGCATCAGCTTTAAAAAAATAACCCTAATTGAAAGCTCTCGATTTACTGTGAAAGCTTTCGAGGAATCTGCCGACGGGTCTGCTTTTATCTTTTTGCGATGATTTAAAGTTGCACAATCTGTAGGCCTATTCAAGTTGCGGCTCCTCACAAAGGTGGCAAGCAAGCGAACCAATCAAGCAAATTATTTTTATAGGACATCGATTTCACGTACCACTACGCATCCGCAGTACTGATATCTTATTCACATAAAATCTCTTATCATAAATTTCTTTTATTCCATTATGAAAGTAAGTCTCCCTATCAGCACATTCAATGACCATGCGTACTTTTTCGCAACATCTGAAAAACTTTTGCATGAAAATATGCATAAAACACTAAGAACCACGCAGAATGTATTTAGCAACGGAAGAAAATCAAAGCCAAGCGGTAAGAAAGCAGTTCCTTTTCTTATGCGAATTGTAGCATCCAAAGTTTGGTGTTACATTCAGGCAACGACCACATGCAAAAATCGACATCATGTTATTTGCGACTTAGCACATGGAAGTGAACACAATTTTAGCAAGATCGTGATGATAAAACAAATCAACCACTTGACGTTTGGTATAGCTGTCTCGGGTAAGAATGTTAATCAAAGAAAATTTTTTTCAACACCAACTCTGCTTGTTTAGCCCAGGCGATGACCACTTGCAAAAAATGGCACAATGTATTTTTTACCTAGACACGGAGATAAATAAACCTTCAGCGAAAATGCAATGATGAAGAAAGCCCAACTACCTGACACTTGGTAGGGCTGTGTCAGGTTTAATCGTAGATAAAACAAAACTTTCGCCAACGTTAACTTTGCGTGTAGAGCTAAAAGGACGAAAATTAAACAGTGAGATTTGTTGATTTAAATTATGTTCAAGTAAACTCATGATAACAAGTTTAACGCGAAGTGATTTATACGTCATCTCAAAGAGAACACTTTCCTGTAGTTTCCCCAGAACGTTTGGTTTTCAAAACGGGGCGGTAGGAGATTGAGCGGACGCACTGTGGCAAGCTTGGAAACCTAAACCCTCAAGTGACCGGGAATTGTGATTTGACAATGTCCACAGATTATGCGAACTTTTTCAGCAGTTATCACTGTCGTTGAAAACTAAAAAATTGTTGTGAAGCATAAAACATAGCGATTGTACGCACAACGCGAGTTTTACAGTAGAAAAAGCATGTGGCGTTTGGCAAAGTAGCTTTATTTGTTTTTTGTTGAACAGCAGAACGTTGAACGAATAGTAGAAAACAAAAATAATGCGAGTTCGGTGCCTCGTTTAGTGAAGGTGTAAAATTTTCAACGAAAATTGTTTCACACAGGAGACAGATTTTTTTAGTGAGTAGGGAAAGTTACTGATCAGCGGTTAGAGTAGCAGGGAATGTCATAAATTACGTCCGATGTCTAGCAGTATACCTTTTACAACACAAAGTAACGCAGATGCTTCAAAATGTTTCAAGTGAAGAAAGAGAGGAGCAAACAAAATACATTGGTGAGTGTTTCCAGGAAAATTTTTGCAAGACAAATATCAAAAGTACAACTTCATCGGCGAAGATTGCAAAGAAAAGTGCGCAAAACTTGAAAGTTGCTGCACAACGTTAAAAGCGTGACAACTTCAATATTTGAATGTAAATTTGTTCTGCGTATTTGATTCATTGTAAAGGCTTTATGCTCGATGTCAAGTGTTGGTTTGATACATTACAATAACAAGTGGAGATGTTTCGGTACAAAAATGACCGCAACCATTTAGTAGGTTTGCTTACAAGCAGTGCAACCCTTGGAATACGAAGAAGCTTTGCTTCCTTTGCGCGTTCATGCGAAGTCGTAAAAAAATTTTCATTTTCAACTTGGTCGGTTTTAAAGAGTGTTTTCCAAGGTGTTTAGGTATATACTGCAACAGCTTCGTTGCAAGTAGGAGGGTAGACCAGCGAGACCGTTGAATTGTAACATTGAATCAAAAACATTTCGATTTAGGCAAAACACGTAGCGCAATAACTGATTATGTTACTTGAAAAGCATCAGTGGATGTCTGTAATCGCACAGATTATGTTGCTCACTATTGACATCGCTTAGACAAACTGACGATTTTTATTTAACGTTGCTGTGCATTTTTTTGTTCAGCGAAAAGTTTAGTTTTTCACGGGTGTAAAATTTTTGTTGCTGGTCTTGTGAATGTTGTAAGCATTTAAGAAAATGCAAACAGTAATGAAAACACACAACGCTATTATTAAAGGTGGAGTAATAACATTTTCATTCATGGTTCTCAAAGACGATATTTTTTTCATAAGACGAAAGTCGTCAGATTAAAAAAAATGGAATTATGTCGTTGTTTTCAGTTTAGTTAGCACAACCGGACTGAGGAAGCTCAACGTGAATATCCCTGCGAACATGCTTACAAAAAATAATGTTTCCCCAAATTAACTGCATTGTGAAAGAAACGTTGTGACGCCTGCAAGAAAAAGAACGTGTGATGTAGCAGAAAAGTGACATTTCATTACCGAGGTTAGTTACAAGAATTTTTTCGTGCTGGTTTAATCGCAATTGAATACGACTACGTAGATTTCAAACAGCATTTTTATCTACAGCAACATGTTGCAGCAAAAGACGTAAAAGCACTTTGCAAAAAACAAACGACACTCCAAGCTATGGCGTACCTCGGGTTTCCCGCGTCTGAGGACAAACTCGGCTTAGGCGCGCCCACCCAGCCCGTTCGTGACAGCATAAAATAAAGAAACACTGCAATCTAATGCTTTACTTACAATTATCTAATTCCAAGGACAAAATTTTCTTTCTTTTGCTGCTGAAAACGAATCGATTACTTTATCTAAAAGCTGATATGATTTAAATGTGTCACATGGATTAACCTAGAAAATATCTAACGCCAGTTACTTTCTGTAAGAAGTTTTCTTAGCAATTTTGTGACCTTAATTTCGACAATCATGTCTGTAGAGATGCTTAGTTTATAGGTGGAATGGAATTTCAGGAAACCACACACCTGCCATAATAAACCCAGGATGAGTTATGGAATGATTAAACAACAAGAGTTTGCAACTGGAATTTTCAAAACAGATCTTACGTCATTTTTGGAAAGGACAATAAAGGAATGCTTAGTCATTTTTTATCTACCCATTCATAAACTCTTAGCCCTTTGCGCAATATATTTTTGTGAAGCGGCATTCTCAAAATTGATAATCATCAAGTCCAAAAAATGACCCTTTTCGAAAAATGTTGAGATGTTCTTCGTCCTGCGTTTTCATATATCAATCTACGAATGGATGATCTGTGTAAAACGCATAAAGTACATCCATTCCATTGCTTGCGCTCTATAACTTCTACAAACTGAATTGTCTTTTTGTTATATTTTCACCTTATTGTTTCCAATATATGGTAGTTTTGTTACTGTATAATTACTTTCGTGGCTTGTGTGCATTTTTATGACTCACCATAGACAAAAATGCCTCTTGAGGTTTGTAATGGGGCGTTTACACGTATCGTTAACATCTAGGGCCCTAGACTATCCATTATGTGGGTCTCACAGAAAAAAAATGTAAATGGGCCGCAAAACAAAAAAGTTTGAGAAGCCCTGAGCTAAGCCCAGAGGGATATCTTTGCGAAGTGGCGCCCATGAAAAAATTTTAATGTGCGCCCTTTATAATAATTTAAATATTAAATATAGGCACAATTTTAACAAAAGCTAAACCATAAAGAAAATAAATTTTTTAAAACGGAAAATATTTGTGTTCATTTTCGCTTTAAACTTTTCAGCAAAATAAAATATAAATTATCATAACGACTACAACATACTTCTATACTCATTTAGTTTTATTATTGATGAACATCAAAACATTAAAATAAGTTGGAAAAAAAATGGGTTTCAGGTAGTCAAAAATAGCCAAAATATCCGGGTTTCGCGTTCGGGAAAACCCGGGTTAGAAACACTAGGCATAACACGCCCAACTTAATGCTTTGGGAAATGGCGCGGTGTTGATGCAGCTTTGCAGTTTACGAATACATAGGGCAGAGGCGTAATGAGAGGGGGTTAAGGGGAAAAATTTCCCGGGCCCCGAATCACCATGGGGCGCGGATTCACTGCGTAGGGCGCCGAAGAGTCCCAACATTGTCACAAGTGCTTTCTTCAATACGGTCCATTTGCTTCTGAAAGACCTCAGGTTCGAACATGGGGGCGCCAAGCTCCAAACTTGCTTATTGTCCCGTGCGCCATCTAACCTTGTTCCGTCCCTGGCATGGGGCGCAGAAGAGGTTCAGTAAACTATACATAAATATTTTAATTTTTGCCAAGCAATGGTGGCGCCCCCCGTCAAAGTGGTGCCCATGGCACGTGCCATGCCTGCTATACCCTAGATACGTGACTGGCTCAGCCATAACTCCAGTGATGGAGTCTCGAGACTTGGTCTCGGTCTCGAGACTCGCCTCGACACCCGTTTTTGCAAGTCTCGGTCTCGAAGGTTTCAGGTCTCGTCTTGGTCTCGAAGGCTATAGGTCTCGAGACTTTGAATATTGCAAAGAAATGGTTTAGTAAAATTTCTATAATTCAAAGAGTTTTTCTTTGTTGTACTTGCAGGTGAGAAACAACAAAAATAGCTTGGAAAAATGCCAGAAATTTGAAAAATTTCAACTAAGAAGTGATGACGACATTTAAAAAAATCGGCAAAATGCCCAAATATTGAAGTCTCAGTCTCGAATTTCAAGTCTCGAGTCTCGGTCTCGTGATTTTTGATGAAGTCTTGGTCTCGAAGTTTCAACTAGATTTCGGTCTCGAAGGTTTCGGTCTCCACTACATCACTACATAACTCTAAACTTCAACATGCTTAATGCCTCTCTGTATTGTGCTTGTCACATGACCACTTCAACCATTTGTGTTCATTTGTGTTCTAGGGCAAATTAGCCATAACATATATTTTGCCTCATGAGGCAAAACAGACACCAGGGTTGCGGAGTTGGAGTCGTCAGGAGTCGGAGCTTTTTGGGTGGAGTCGGGGTCGGATTTCTGACAACACTGGGAGTCGGAGTCGGATTTTTGTCCGACTCCGGATGTCCAGTTGTATCATTTTTTACATCACACTCCTAAAATGGGAATTCCTGTTGAAATGGTGCAATTTCCTTTGAAACTTTTGTTGAAAGAGACGTTTCTTACTGTGTACCACGATTTCCATTGATTTTAACAACCAAATTTAATTCCTTTTATGTTAAGGAGTCGGAGTCGGAAATTTTGGAAAGGTTGAAGTCGGGAGTCGGAGTCGCAAATTGTGGAAAGCCGAGTCGGAGTCGGAAATTTTGGAAAGGTTGGAGTTGGAGTCGGATACTTTACCTCCGACTCCGCAACCCTTATAGAAACTATTTTTTTGATATGAGTTACTTGGTAGTTTTCGGAGAGTTAACAGGAGTCGGAGTTGATGTCTCATAATTTTTCGGAGTTGGAACAGGAGTCCTAAAGCCAGAAGCAGGAGCGGAGTCTGAAAATGTGACTCTGCTCATCTCTGGTATAATGACAACCACCATAATGGAGTGACATCCTGCACTGTTGTGACACTAAAATAAACACGAGACACTAAGCCTAAGCCTTTTAAACACAAGACACTGTGCTTTTTATTATGGGAGCGAGATTTCTGATCGTTGAGAACCACTCCTCTACAGTTCAGTTCAGTGGCTGGAGACAGCAAAGACAGCTGTTAGTTGGAGAGATTTTAGAATTGCGGCAGGCAGCCGGAAAGAGAGCCAGTTTTTGACATGCTTTTCAGTCATACCAACGTTGAGAACGCCACTACGGTAACCGAAAAAAAACTAGTAATGGTGCATGGTTTTCTTAGGATATATTTCCGCAATTCCGGTTAGCATAGTTGCATTCCCAACATTGCGTAGCCCGAAATTATGCCCTTGCATACATGGCAGATTTTCCGGTTAGTCTAGTGTGAAAATCGCACTTGCGTAACCGTGTTCCTGTGAAATTAAGGCTTCTTTTGATAATATTTACAAATAAGTTAGTCTTCTTTTGTCTGATCACGGAAATTTGATGCTGAAACGAATGAGCCCGGTGCAGTGGCATCACTCTTCACTGGATGGTGTTAGTGGCAGTGCATATGAAGAACAGTGTAATTCGGGAATTTATGAATACTGGGGTGGGTTATTGATGTGGGCATAAGAAGACACATGACAAAAATCAATGGTCAACATGTGATGAGGGTGTAACAAAGAGTGTTCCAAAATCACCTACACTGATAGGATTTGGCATGATGTTACAAGTAATGTACAAACGGTTCCATGACTATTGATAAAACCAATTCATTTGAGACCATTCGTTTGGGACCACGTTCAGTAGAGACCACATTCATTTCAGACTACACTCATTTGAAATCATATTCATTTTACGCCGCATTAAACAAAAGCTGGTTTGATTTACTGTGAATCGCATTTTTATCATCTGCCTTCCACTTCTTTGCAGGAGACCTGAAGTTTTGCCAGTTTTATGGCTAGGAAATTATTGCAAAAGTGCACTGGCGTGTTCTTAGCCAAAAAAAACTATTCATTAAAGCATTTTATTTAATTTTTGTGTCCGTCCAGTTGTAGGTTCTCAACTTTTCTGAAGAAATGAGTGGCACTCAGTGAACAACAAACAACACCTTATTGCATAACCAGATGCTGGTGTCCTTCACATTATTAATGACTATGCGCACCAACGAACACCAGTGTTGCGACGCTCTCAGTGTTACTTGCTAATACGCTTTTCTGTGCCTTTGTGTCGTTTTTTCAACCAATGTGATATGGATCTTGTGTTTGAACCAAACACGTACACAAGGAATAAAACAAAAGAAATCTACTATTTGGTGTTTTGTTCTTTTTATTGCACTTCTGTGACTGGGTACCTTGAGCCACACGCACACGCATCAACCAACCTACGCACGAAAAATTGTGCGTTTAAACTGTTTATCACTTGAAGCTACTGCCTTAATTACTGACTATGCACACCAGCTGGTTTTCCGCCTTTTACAATATACGGTATGACAGCTTGTAAAATCGAAAATTAAAGTCATATCACGCACAAGCAACCAAAATGAAATACGCGGGCAGCTTGCGCTAAGGGCAAGCACATCGACCGAGCTCAAAAGCTAATGTGCGAAAATTATGAAGTCCTAGGATAATCAACAGTGGTGCTAATGTGACTAGCAGTAACGGCTTAGGTTTGGTCCAAATTCTAGTTTTGTTGTCATTTTTGACCTATGATCACTCTTGCACGTTGTTTCCATCCGTGTGGTCGAGGGTCTATGTCAGAAAATCCTTGCACGCAAAAATCTTCCGCGCTGCCTCATGGGGTGCCACTACACCCCATATTCTTATATAAGCTCGTGCAATTGTCTTTAGTGCGACTGAATATGGTGCCCCAGTTTGGTTTCGCAGAACAAAAAACTGGTAGATGCGCTGAATGACACGCTGCGCCTCATCACTGGTTCTTTCCCTCCCACCCCAACTACGCTTTTGCCGACTCTGGCAGGCACCACCAAAGCTGTGATGACAAGCTGCATTCAACACCTCCTATACGGTTCCATCTAAGACCTGCAGGGCCTCTGACCACCCAACTCCCTTGATTATTTGGTATGTCCAGGTCCAGAGCAGTGGCGTGGCCAGCCCAAAAATTTTTTGGGGTGGCAAAAGGTGTGATTTTAGGCAAATAACACTATTTTGTTTGGGAGAACGCCTCTCAAAGCACAAAATGACTACATGTTCCATGACCCCTCTGGCTGCGCGTATGGTCCAGAGGGTCTTCGTTGGTTGAGCCGACTTGTATGAATCGCTGCACATACGAAAGAAGAGCTCAACGCTATTGTAGTTCCTTGCCATTTGCATGACGGTAACCAACCCTACTTAGTTTAGGTAACGTAGCTGCGATCCTTTACCAGCCTTGGTTTCAACCGATTTTACTCAGTGTATATTTCTGAATACTGAATAATAACAGCACAACACGAAAAAATACACTGGAATGAGAACACTTTAAAATTATGGCAAAGAATTGCATAACAGTTCACGAAACCTCGAAGCAATGCACAGTTTGCAGCAAACAGTGAGATTAAACCTTAAGAAATTTAGGCTTACACTTTCCAATGTGACGGGACATCACATGTCAAAAGATGCTAGTCGCTCAAGAGGCGGACCGACATGTGTTCGCATATACGTCACGTCCATAACACTGTAATGAAGAATGAACCATGGCAAGCAATGTAGAGACGCGTACATGAATAGTACTGGAGTTATAAAATTGCGAAATGTAGAAATGACACACAGTCTTATTTTTCGTGAAGCAAAAACGTCACTAACAACCGCTCAAAAGTACTTGTGTAAGAAAATCAATGCGAATCCCTAGAAAAAGTGGGAAAACGTTTCTTACAAGGCTGAAAATGGTGCCTGAAAAGGAACACAATTGTTAAGAACATCAAACTAAGCTCAACACTACTGCCTTTTATTTACACAGTACGGCCTGCGTGCAACGACCTTCGGACTTAAAAGGGAATGTTGCAAGTCTGAAAAGTACTCTTTCGGTGACATATACTAAACATATTCTTTCCATCAAAATTTCAGTATACCTCTCTTTCACGGTGACCATGGCACGTGCGACAGAACCACGTCGTTTTTTTCGGTGCAGAGGTCAAGCCAACACATCTGAAATGAAACCACTCGAGACAGGCTTCACAAGCTATCGACCGTCCTTCGCCGGTGTCACGCTGACAAGTGACGCATGTCCACCTTGCTGTCTTTTTTCACCTTAACAAGGTTCTCAATGAGCTGTCATGCATCAGAGGTAAAGCAGTTTCGTACAGAATATATGTCAACATGCTTATCCAGCACAGCGTTCGACACTTTTTCTGGCCTAGATTCTACTTGCATTTCTTCAATAAGCTCCCCTTTGGTAGCTTTCAGCAGCACGCGTTCTTCGACGAACCAACGCAATATTACTGAAACAATATTGAAAAATAAGTCATTGTGCAAAAAGACACTACCACCAAAAGGCAGATCTACTGTGACCGGCAATTTAAGGTTCACGCACATTATCTGAGAACAACATTTGAAAAAAATACAACTTTCTTTTTCTCTGATGGGTGCAGTAACGTGAAGGATCGGGGACCCATTCGACTCCGACAGGCTTTGTTTGCAGAAAGTCCTACTACCGTCAGGTGGTGACCCTTCGGACCTCTTCGTTTTAATGCCGATGGCATCTTTAGACCGGAGGCAAAAAGGTTGACATTGGAAAATTTGTAACAATGACCTACCTTAGCAAGCATTGCAGTACGGTTTACTTGTGAGATCCAGGGTACTGTCCGCTCTTGCCTCTATTGGGCCACTGTTTTCTTTTTCCCGTTCCAGTATGGCACATTCATCTCCATCGAACATATCCACGTTGGGGCAAGGCGGAAGAGTGTTAGTCAGTTTTTTGCTTTGTGGTGATCGGTGATCTAATGTAGAGAAAAGCATTGTTTGGTTGTCTATTTGCACATTCAACTAATAAATTAATGTAGTTATTCAGCAAGCATGTAATAATTTGTGTTAGGAACAAGCAATGTCAGATACATTCATTACCTTTCACCAAATCATTAATGTGAACTTCCTTTCCTTCTTTCAACAAATCAGGTAGTTGCTGCACCAGCTCCATACGACGCTCAAAATGCACTTCACTCGCCGAGCTTACCACAGCCGCTAATTCTGACGTAAGCAGTGAGGCTTTGCGATATTTTCATGCTCACTTAACGTTCGCTTCTGTGGCTGAGCCTTCCGTGTGATATGCAAATGTGACTTTGACGTCATACTGGAAAACAAGCTCTGAGTTGAAGCATAGCACTTCTGTGTCCACCTCTCGTCGCATGCAGTAGGATCTAGAAGGGGTTTCTTTAGCTTGGGGTAATACATGGAAGAGGGGCATACTTTCACATTTTTAAGACAAGCGACCAAATAGGTCACACCAGCTTGGGGCCCCAAAAACTAAGATGGCCTAGGGCCCCGCGCTCCCGAAATCCGTCCCTAGCCACAGCTGCATGTTTTGACGTCATGAATTGCATGACTCCTTTTCTAAAAGCAAGCTGTAAGGCAGTTCAAGTTTGGAGACCTTTTGTTCCAACATCTGTCAATATATGAAGACTGAAAACAACAAAATATTTCAAACGGACTGAAGTAACTCCGAACCGGACCGGACTCAAACGAAAATGATTTTATTTCTATATGCGAACGACTAAAGACGGGAAGTCCCGAATGCGGCTTTCAAAAGGCCTGGATTATGTTACTGAAAGCTCAGTCCAACATGGGGAGGTGACCCCTGAGGACTCTTCTAGAAAATACCTTAGAACTCTCTCTCTGAAATATAAAAGTAAAACTATGTCACAATGCTTAACCTTTGAATAAAATATTATTGTAGAACTACTGAACATGTGTATATTGAGAAGTGAGCAGGATAGTTAAGTCTTCGCAGTTAGATGCGTACAAGATGATAATTGTCCTTGGAATAGCTGTCACCCTTGACCGCAATGTAAGACAGTGTTCCTAAAAATAGTTAGGCCACGTAGACTGAAATAATTAAAAGTCAAATGGCATAACAAACCTATCTATTACATCAGCTTGTTCACATCCAAATTTGTGCAGTCAGAAGTTCGTGTTCTGACAATTTACGACATCATCGAATTTGGTCGAAAATTGAATGCAAGTGCGCTGAAACCAGAGCCGCACTAAATAAAGTCATCTCATATTGCATAGGCAAGGAAACTGTCAGAGAAAGTCCGAATCTCACAAAAACGAGATGCAAACATTACGACTAGTCACTTGGTAAATGTGTTCAGAGTAGCAGTGAGTAGAAAAAAGGATAAAGGCATTCTGAGTTACCTACGGCGCAAATTGTAAGTCATCTATGTGTACGTGTGCTTTTAAAAAGTGCGAGCAATGTTTCATTTAAACCGTTGGAATACCATTAAACAAATGTATGTTTTAAATGACGAGGGCCAAACTCCGAAAGAAAGCGACCAGTGATGGAGTCTCGAGACTTGGTCTCGATCCCATTTTTGCGAGTTTCAGTCTCAGTCTCGAAGGTTTCAGGTCTCGAGACTTTGAATATTGCAAAGAAATGGTTTATTAAAATTTCTATAATTCAAATATTATTTGTTTGTTGTATTTGCAGGTAAGAAACAACCAAAACATGTCGGAAAAATGCCAGAATTTTGAAATAATTCAAGTCAGAAGCAATGGCGGTTGCAGAAACGTTTCCAGGGGGGCAAACTCGATATTTTGCTTATCCTTTCCATGTTGCTGACGATGCAATGCAAATTCACGTTCACAAAACGCTTTGCCCTTTCTACACCACAACCAAAATGCCCCCTGCTATGCAGGGGCGTAACGAGGGGTCACAATTCCCCGGGCGCTGAATCACTGTGGGGGGAGCCATAAAGCCCCAACAATGTCACAAATACTTTCTTCAATACAGTACATTTTCTTGCGAAAGATTTCAGGTTCGAACAAGGGGGCGCCAAAGTTGCTTCTTGCCCCGGGTGCCATCCAACCTCGTTACGCCCCTGTTGCTACGGCAGCAGTCGCAATAATCGCACTTCGTTGGCGAAGCAATGCTTCTTTTTCATTCATGCTTCTTTTCACACTGCACAGCACAAAACTACGATGCTTGCCACTATTAGCAGTCACTGTCTTGCAGCATTTTCTGCCGAAGATGTCTGCGTTCAACAGTCACATGCGGCAAAACGCCTACGACCACTGAACTTTCGAAGATTTGTTGCCATGTTATTGTTACGCAATAAAAAGTAACGATCGAACAATCCGCTCACAAGCTTTGCAACCTGCATCTGCAGGCGAAGTAGCGAACATGAGTAAACTGCAAGCTCACCACTTCATGATACCAGAACAGCGAACCTACCTCTTGTGCAGTGTGT
>JGI24159J19872_10001202_pt1 | contig 27735 bp, 16 predicted proteins | sample Ectturendosymbi4_FD_19872 | JGI IMG/M metagenome (IMG submission 19872)
AGCATTGGGATGTGAGCAGCTCTAAATATTTTACAAATACAGCGTATCGAACGGTTATGAAGTACCTTCAGATGAGTTAAATACGTTGCAGTGACTTTACAACAAGTCAGAATTGCATATTGGAGATGAGGATAAATTAAAGAGAAGTAGGCTTTCCGTAATATTTTGATATCAGAAATTAGCTAAAGTTTGAAGAGGGTGTGGCATCCTTGAGCTACTTTCTTTTCAACTGAAGGAATCTGTTCTTTCCATGTTAGATTGGAATTAATTATGGTGCCAAGGTATTTAGTAGAGTTAACTTGTTTTAATGGAACATTGTTGCAATTTATGTTTAAATTACCGGTCGGTTACAATTATTGAATAAAATAGTTATTGTTTTAGACAGATTTAATGTAAGGTTATTCTTTTGCAACCAATTGAGTACACTGTTTAATTTGATATTAGTTTTTTTCTCCAAATTAGTAATATCGGTATCAGAAATAAGTAATGGTGTATCATCAGCAAAAATATTACAAAAAATATTGGAAGACAGGGGGAGATCATTAATATACAACAAAAATAGCACAGGACCAAGAGTCGAACCTTGCGTCACACCACAAGTAATGTGCATCTTATCAGACTTAACTTCATTCGCAAAAACAAACTGCTGTCTATTCTTCAAATATCATGTGAAAAAGTCTAAAGCCAAACCACGAATTCCATAATGGTTAAGTTTGTCTAGCAATATTTTGTGATTTAGAGTATCAAATGCTTTTTTTAAATCAAGAAAAATACCACATGTGTATTGTCCAATCCTTCATCCCTCTACGGAATACGGAAACTAAAACGTTGGTTCCTTATTTCTATCGCAAAAGAACTGTAAAACATTGCAAGAAATGAAGCAACGGGGGCCCGCAACCAAAAGCATGTCGGGCATGAAATCCTAACTGGTGGTGTCCGTCATTTCCGCGAAGTGAAAGGCAATGGAGGAAGGCGCATACGGTATAACCAAATTACAGTGGTGTGATAGCATTTTACTGTAGAAAATGCATGGAATCTCTACTTACCAAAAGCAGCAACTGTTTCAGAGATTTCTACACTAAATATACCAACGCAGAGGCTTCAGTGACCCTCCCAGCTATACACAGAAAGTACATTTAATGAAATTTCCGATGTTTTTCTGCAAACGTCTACAGTGCATAAGATTGGTGGTTTGTAATAAAACTGAAAAATATACAACAGCCTTTTTCACATCTTAAATGTGATACACAGACAGGTGAGATTTGCATCAAAGCCTACGCGAAGAGGACAAGTCCAAGAATTTTTACAATTATTTATAAAAATAAAATCATTTTACTGATTGTTTTATTTCATCAATAAACAGACCCCGTATGCATAATGCATGAAAAGGTTTTTGTTTGCCCCGAAATATGCATTCAAATGTAAACATGAATATGATACCAAACTGTGGCGTCACAAAGAGCGCACACCAAATACAAATGACCACCATACGCCACTGCATGAAACCCCCCACACATGAAAAGTTTCTGCGTACGCCACTGGTTGGAGTGGTTTCGCAATCTTCAAGAAAAACGTGTTATCTGCACGCTTCCTTCTTCCAAAATCTTCTTATGCGTATCAGCCCACGCGTTTGCGTTTGACTTAGGTGTGGAGCATCAAGAGTGATAACACCGGTGAACTTTTTCAAATACGAAAAAAGTTAACATTTCTTTCCATCAGAGAGACCTAATACCGAGTACTTTTTCATTCATGAGTAAAAGGAACAGATCATACGTGAAACGAAAGAATGGCTACTGAAGTTTGATTCAATTTTAGACGTGCAGGACATCGGAAATACTTAACAGATTTGTATTAATAGATTGGTTGGAATATGGTTGTTTCTTCAACACGTGTTCATATTTTCGACTCCAAGGTGCGAAAAGCTGTTGCAACAAAACTGAAAACTTTAACTATACAATGGCGATGCAAATAGTAATTTGCCAACAGTTGGTTCTCTTACTAATGTGGAACTACAAAGTTTTTTCAATGTCAACGTTTAAGGCTACATTTTTTTCTAACAAGTTGCTATTGTTTTCAGGAATAAAGTGTCTTTGTCTCATTCTTAATCAATGTTTGCACAAGAGGCTGTTGTTTGCATGCATCTCTTTGTCTGCTTCAGTACAAAGCTATGAGATCGAACAGCAGGGCTTACGACGAGTGGCCAGCCATGAAATTTGGGGGAAAAGCCTTCGAGTAAGGCATATGCCTATGTTATCCCCGTACGTTACTCAGAGGCAACGTTGGACAGGTCTTTCACGTATCACTGATACCTTGAGTCACTTCGCAAAACGTTGACATCACGCGTCGCACTCTTGAGGCGGCTTGCTGGCTCACGCTGGGGTGCAGTGGTAACAACGTTGCGAGCAGCCACCTTAGCCCTAGTCCACTCAAAAGCAGAGTACTCCTGTCTGGTGTCTCAGTGCTCAAACCTGCCTCGTTGATTCTGTCATCAACGACGCTTTGTCAATCGTGGCTGAATGCCTGCGTCCTACACAAGCGGACAACCTACACATCCTCGTAGGCATCCAACATGCTGAGCGTCATCGCAAAGGAGCCCCACTGTCTCTAGAACACCGTGCCATGGAGCCTGGACATCCGCTCCACTCAGCGCTCACTTGTGCACCGAGTGGGAATATACGGCATCTCAAATCGAGACACCCATTTGTACCTGCTGCACAACAACTCATCAGTTCATCTGACGACAACAACAGAAGTACGGCGATCTGGGCGGATCACCGATGAAATGCGGAGTTGTTGGACAACATTACGAGACTCGGTCCTGTCATCCCCGACATTGGCCATCGGCACCTACCCTCCTGGAATAACCCTTCCGAGAACAGCGTGGGTCCGGCTTTACTGCCTCCGCACCGGTGTCGGACGTTTCCTTTCCTGTTTACACAAATGATGTATGGCCTCATCTGCGGCCTGTGAGTGTGGCGCAGAAGAACAAACCGCTGACCATGTTGTCCTCCAGTGTCCAATCCATCGACCTCCCCATGGACTGCACAGCCTGTCGGTTCTAGATGATGAGACAATCGATTAGCTGCTCAACACCTGCCCCGAGATCTATAGTGCGGACAAGCAGTGGATTGTAACAATTCGCTCAAACGACGACGATCCCCGTACCATCAGCCTGCAGGTCTTGCACTTCCATGCACTCTATTGGAAAGATGTTCTCGTTGTTTGGAATTTCCAAAACGCAGTCTTTTGCTGTGAAGTTCTGTCTGTGCTTAAAAAGCGTAAAGCGGTGATGCGAAAAGCGGTTAAAGTAAATTCAAGCGGGATAGGGATACGTTACAGCATTCTTTACTCCTGGCGCCACTGACCTTTTATGAAAGAGATCGGGACAACTGAAAAAATAAAGATCTTTGACCATGCCACAAACTAATCTATTCCAAACTTGAGATCATAACGGAAGTTCATGGAAAGACAAAAAACTAGAACATTTAGCTTTCCATGTGAAACATGTTTGGGTAAACTGTGCAATAAATCTATAAACGTTATGACAACATATCTGTCAAAATATTTCCCAAAAGCTTTTGTGAGGCAGATTTAAGTGGCGTTAGTGGCCCATATGAAGCGACTTCGAGGACCTAATTGGCCTCCTGCCGTAGTTTCATGACACATGCTCAAAGAACGAATACTTTGACCTCAGCATAATGGTGGTGAAAATCTTAACGCTTTTATTCATATGCATATGATGTATTGGATTGATCTTATGACCTAAAACTTAAAAACTGCGCGAACGTTTCGCAGTTTGTAGCATTTGGACGGAATATTGCTTTTAAGAATATTACAGTGTTATTTTATACGTATTTTGCTGATATTCAATCGTTTCCTGATAAAAATGCGCTCTATGGAAACCTTCTTTGCCAGATTTTGGATAAAGTACAACCATATTAGAAGTATGCAAAAGATTTTTTTGATAATTTTCAGTTACAATGTGTTCCTGCATTGCAAAATGAGAATCTGTGTGACAAATGAAACCTTGACAGTCTTCATAATACAAATGGATTTTATTGTTATAATACGTTACACTTCATTAAGAATTTCATGCTAAGAACATTTAACTTTACTTAACCCATGATTAGCCAAAATGCAGCTGGTTCAGCAAAATACGCGAATACATTAAGCAACATCATCTTTGTAAATGAGTGGTAGTCTTACTTTGCGGTTGATGAACTTCTTTTGCTTACCACAAACTGTGCTTGGAGCGGTTTCGCAATCTTCAAGAAAACGTGTTATCTGCATGCTTCCTTCTATGAAAATCTTCTTATGCTTATAAGCCTACGTGTTTGCATTTGACTTAATCCAATGCTGCTTACTTGCAAGCAATTTTACTGAGAGTACAATCAGAAGTGCGTAAACTTTATTGAATTTAAGTCTGGTGGACATGCAAAACATTGTCTTTCGTTACTTGAAACATTCAGAGTGTTTTCAATGCCGTATGACAATGGCATGCAAAAACACCGACAAATAGTAAAACAAGATCAGCATACTCAAGTGAAAGTTGACTTTCATAAAAATAGAATTGAAATGCTTCCTTCAAGCAAAACTAAATCCAAATAAATTTCACGAGGAAAAAATCACGAGGCTGATTACCGTAAGTCAACGCAGATTAAAACTCAACATATAAGACTGAAATTTTGAAAGAGGGATTCCCACACGAATTCCCAAAAACCTTCACAAACACATTACCATTCTAGGGTCTCTTTCAACCGCTCAAGCTCAGTCGAATTTTCATCAAGCCAATCGTCATCATCATTGTTACTGTTCTAAAAATCCACCACAACACTTGAATGTGCTTGGCTACCCATTAATCAGTAAAGTTAGTTTCCATCGCTTGGAGCAAGCGACTTTATTCCAAAGTGTCTCACGGCCTAGGAGTGCCTTTTAACTTTTTTAGGAGCTCGGCATGTATAGCAATAATTTTATACCAGTGATAGCTCTTCTTGGTTCATTTTGCAGGTCTCATTCTTTCAAGCCCCAGATATCGTCTAATCTCGGTTTCGAAGTTTGCAGCACGTCTCGGTCTCGAGACAGTCTCGAAGACTTTGAGTGCCCTATATCGACAAGTCTGTGAAAGCTCCAACAGTTCAGCCTGTTCGCTGTTCGTCTGATCTTTGGTGAAAGAAAAGTAGAAAATTTGAAAAAATGAGTGGAATTCGACAAAATTAACTTTTGGAAGTGTGGATGATGTTTTTTGACAAATTTATGAAAAATTTTAGCAAAGCCAAACATTATTCTGGTTTTGAGTTTTACTTTTCATCACGAACGTTTAGGTCTCGGTCTTTAAGATTTTGACGAAATCTCAGTCTCCGTCTGCAATGAACCAAGTTGCGGTTTTGTTCTCGGAAGTTGCGGTATCGTCCGCATCAACTGTTCATTACATCTTTCTTTCACTACCAGTTGCCGTTGTGTTCAGGACTTCAGGCCGGACCAGCTGTAATTTCGTAATTTGTTTTAGATTCCTTCACTTTGGTAGGAAGACTATCCCATCTCGGAAATGTGGTTAAACTAGGAAACAAAATGTTACGCACAATTTAATTCTTTCCTTTAAAAATGAACTTGACAATATATTTGCGCTAGAAAGAAGAAGATTTTGAAAGTGCAGAAAAAATGTTCGCAAACAAATTTCTAAAGTTTGTTCACCATTGTCTTTGACGGGTGAGTGCTGAAGCAAGATAATATGGACCAACGGCACCAGGTGGGAAGCATCAAGAGTGATAACACCGGTGAACTTTTTCACATAAGAAAGACATTAACGTTCCTTTCTTTCGGAAGGACCTAATACCGAGTACTTTTTCATTCATGAGTGGAAAGAACAGCTCATAGGCAAAAAGAAGAAATGACTACAGAGGTTTTTGAATTTCTATCTTTGCCTGAAGCACACAGCGTTGACTCATGTGCATGGCACCTACAAAAATTTGATATCTGTGTTATTCAAATTTATTCAGCGCAAATCGAGACAAAATGAGAATTTTGATTCTTGGTTCAGGTTTCGATAATCTTATTGTTCCTCATAGGCACTTTCAAAAGTCTTAAAATTGGCGAAATCCAAATTGAACCTTACAATCAATGCATTGTGATATCAGATTTCTGCTTCATCTGTTGATATTGTGTGATGGACTTGGCTGTTTGTCAAGGTGTTAACTTGATAAACAACCACCTTGTTGCAGATAAAAGAAGCGTAGAGCAGTTTATTTTTGCAAACACTCACAAAATTGAATTAATTATCCGAATAAGCAAACTAGTTTGGTATTGGCTTCCTTAGCCCCCACTGCAGTAGCTATGATTTGTTCACAGTATAGCACCTTGAAAAACACAGTGCGGAAATTCCATTTTGTCCTGCGATGCCGTTCAAAGAGCGTCAAGTTAATTTTTCTTTCGTAAGAATTCATAGATTACCACTTTAGACTGGATTGTATTGCCCAAATATTAGGAAGCGCATGTTTTCTGCCGTGTGCTGTGGACGGTGAAAATCGTTTTTTTTTACTGATGCACGACGCAGAATGGAATCGTTTTATAAAGTTCGTCTGATGTTGTGTGTCACAGTTTAATCGAAATTGCGGGTATACTTTATTTCTGCCAGTTTTTGTTCTGCAAACAAGCCAATGAAAAGCTTTTCTAAGTTATCTTCAAGAAAAAACTGCCCTTTGTTATAGATTGATAGAAAACCGTGTAAGAGTTACTTTTAGTATCAATCTATCTGTCTTCATTAAAGAGCTTTTACAAGCATTAGAAGTACCGCTGATCATAACGCACAAAACATGACACTCTTGAAAGAGAACGGCCTGCTGTGGCCACTAATAAACCTCGAACAATGTTAAAAACGATTCCACAAGGTGGCAGTAGCACACTTTTAAAAAGAGCGGCTTTCACGCAGTTCTTGTTTTTTGTGTTTTGCCATTTGTTCACCACCAAAAATGTGTTCCTTTTTTACAGCTAACTCTTGTGGGTGGTAGCCAGTCAGATATTACGATGCATCTCATACAACCAGAATACAGCATTACTTTTCTGCAGTGATATCCTGACATAAGCTCTTTTCTCCTGCCAGAATATATGAACGTATTTTTTCTACTCTGGATTTCGACTTCAGGGTAGATTTTTATTTTCTTTGCTTCAAACAAGACACACTAAAATTGTTGAATCCATTTTTTATTTTTAACACGGTTTTGTAAGGTAAGCGTTTGAAAAGATTGCAAAGGGGCCGGCAGAACTTTGATTTGTTACGAAATTTAGAGTGGAAATTTTGAAACGCGTCTCGCAAAGAAAGCTTGAAGTCTCTAATCACAACGCAATGGTTATATAAAACGTGTGCCGCCAAACGTCTAGCTTCACTTTTCAAAAGTTTGTCTGGGTTTTCGTATCAACTGCTGTTTCAGTCTTTAACCAATCACACAGTGTTGTGCAAAAGGCACCCTTGATTGTTCACAAGTTGCCTTAAAAGCTTCCCACTCCGAAAACTGTTGACTTGCCCACCTAAGAGAACAATTGATTCGGAATAGTCCACTCGCACGTTGCAAACTTGTTGGACTAAACGTGAAAAACATTAAACAAACCAGTCAGTGAGCGGTTAGTCAGTAAAGTTATCATCACAGCATTGTCACCATGAACCTGATTTTCTACAACGAATAACCTGTGAATTGTGAACGTTTACATCTGTCATTACCACGCTTGCTATCACCAGCAACAATTTGTTCCTGACGATCGATGTCGTGATGCTTCGTATGTAACTTGTTCCAGCAGAATTCTCGATCTCAATCTGCATGGTACAAAGGTTGGCTTATCGTCATTGTTGTTGTTGCGAAAATTCGTCAATGGCAAAAAGTTTGATCCGATAGCGAGATCGCACTAGCAACAATGGAAATTAATTAAGTTAGTGAGCAGTGTCCTAACCGTTTTATTGACATCACTTGAGACAATGGACTTACAGTAAGTTTCCTTGAAAAATGTTCAAATTTAGTTCTAAGTTCTGAATATTCAGACGCACGGGAGCATTAAAGGCCAGCTGACGTGCTTGTCTAAACTGAACAAGTCAACAATAATGGGAAATGAAGACCTGGAAAGAGTTACGTACAACACAACAACTTTGTAACGATCAAACAAGCTGACGACGATATCGAAATACGTCAGTAGTAATTTTGTTTTCTCTGAACTACTTTGTTACCAGGAGATAATTCAATATCTTCAAGCCATCCCCGGCAGGACAGTCCACATTAAACTGTCAAGTTAAAACTACAGCCCAGGCAGCGGCTTTCTAATTGCGTATGGGTCGCACGTGAAACGACTTTAATTGGCCGGACGTTGGAATTTTGATGTNCTGTGCTGGTGATNGTGTCTATACCGAAATGCAGATTGTTGAAGCCGCTTTCCGGGGAATGATGGAGCTCGAATGCTGTAGTATGCACCAGGTGGCCGCTCGATTTTGATCGTCGACGAGAAATTCTCCTGATGTGCGATTAAAGCGCACGCCGATCACGTTTATCGCCGTATAATGCAGGCGGGTTAGGCACGCGATTTTCGGATCGCTTCCATCCCTAATTAATGATATTGAAACTCTTAAGCACAGAAAGCAAAGCCGCTGCAGTTGTAAACCACACTCCCAGAAGCGTAAAAGCCTAAAAAGCCACCTGATGAAGGAAGGTTGCTGGAATGTTCTGGAAGGCTCACAGCCATCAGTTTGTGCATCACATCTGCTTGGTGTTTTGTCGAGCGCTAAGTGTTCAGAGAAACAGTTAAAAAGTATCTGTTATGTTTCACCGACTCTGAAACTACTTTATATCCGTCCACGCTTGATCTGTCCTCTGATTTATACTAAGATTTGCGCTACCCAAAGATACATTTAACTTACTCTTGTTTTCCAAAAGCTTCACACCTTGTTTCACTGCTTGTTGATCCAATACATTTGGTATCTGTGAACAATCTTTGCTGTCAAGATAAATAACGACTTCTGAGTGTACCGCAAAGATGGTTGATGAATTTGCGCAGATTTCAGGATAGAGAACAAAGTGTGTAGCGGCATGCTTAAATGCCAAATACTCGTTTACGGTACAGTTGAAAACTCGCTGGAGATTGTGTTTGTCGTGATTGACACTTTTCTCATCGAATGTTCTTCATTTCCAAGTTTATCTTTTTTTTCCTGCAACAACTATGCTGCAGTGTACGTGTAACTTCACTCTTGAACACTCATCAGTGCGTAGGGGTCTTGTTTGTGACCCTGAGTGGCTTCACTCATTGTCCGAAGACTGGGTATGGGAGAGGAAATCTCGACCAAGTTTCCGGAACGCAGGGCGGCTCGTTTAGCAGCATTAAGCTAATGCGAAAGCACTCAGTGACCCTTGGGAATGGAGAATGGCGACTTATCGTTGGTCGTTAAGGCGTTACCGCCATCTTGATCGATGTCAAGCTGTTCTTAATCCGCATACTGCAGCGACGCAAAGCTGCAGACTGCCTCTGATANGTAAAAGAAGTCGTCGTGGAGCCCCTTGCGCGATGACAGGCTAGATTAGATAGCAACACATTTTGTATACACATTGAAGGTGTCATTTCACTGAGCTGTAAGTCACCGTGAAGCCTTATCGGGCTCAACACTGTTTTGTGATAATTAAGTTTAGGCTGTTTAACCTCGCTTTCTGGCTCTTGCAGACGTTTGTGTCCCTGCCTCATGCGAATGATGATGGAAATCTGATATTTGGTCCCATTGCAGATAACTTGCTTGGTCTCCTATTGCTTTCGTTTCTGGTCCCTATTTTTGTTTGGTCTCTTATTGGTTGCTACTGCTTAATGTGAACCTTTTGTGCTTAAGTTGGCATTTCGCGGTCCCAGGCTGAAACTTTCCTTTCAACTGAATTGACCAGCAACAGAAGAGGCCATTTGGTGTTGTGGGATTCGGGTGTTAAGTTCTGAAAAGCGGATTTCGCAAAAACCCGGGTGACAACGGTTGATGATTTCAATGTAGACACAAGACTGTGCGGTCAGCCGACAAGGTCCACAGATCAAACCCACCGACGCAGCAGGGCGGTGTTTTGTGATGACACCTTGGCAGATTTCACGTTACGCGTAGTCTGGAGAAGTGAAGCCGACGACGCGAAACAAATGGCCAGCTGTCACTGGCAAAGTTTATCAGTCCGACACCTGCGCTTCAACGGATAAAAGCCGCGCAAACGTCGCGTTCGCGCTGGGTTTCCTCAATATCCTCTATTAAGCTTTATGGCCAGCATATATTTATCAACTGAAAAACAGCTGAGCTTCCATCAAATGAGCAGTTTATTGTGCTAGGGAATATCAAGGGGGTCATCTTCAACAAAAAATGCCTTCGTCACACCGAAACGTCACAAGCATTTACATCACCGAAAATCGCCAAACCAACGACTCATCCAAAGTTTTTGGGATCTTTGGGCAACGTCGCAATTGACGATTTCGCAACGTCTTTCTATTGCTCTGTGCCTGGGCGTCAGAATAAATGTCAACGGCCTACATGCGTGGGATTGAGAAGCAAATCGCAGATCATTTCGCCTGGAGTGTCCCAAACTCCGACCTCAGAATGGGGCGCATGGTCTGGCGGCTTTAGACGTTGAAATTCAAAATGGCTCCTCATTGCATATCGTGACGTCTGATTTGACGGAGTGGTATGAAAAACAACGACCCAAACCACGTCACGATGTTCGACGTTTTAAAAACAACTGTTTTATCGTCGGCAGAACTCCGTGGACAATGCGCAAAAACATGGAAACGAGAAAAACGCGGTCGGCACGGGAAATTCGAAAGGCGTCTGAATAAGCAAGAGTCGTCCATTACGGTGTTTTATGATGTTCAAAAGATTTTGTGTAAGCAAGAATGTTCTGTGAAGGATGCGGCCTGAAATAATCACGATACGCCTTTCCAAGAAACACAAAATTGTGATGCCCGCCCTGAAACCGTTAATTTTTGTGGAAGACGCAATGACTCACTGCATTCGCGAGGATTACACATCAGTTGCTGTGACTTGTACGATAAACTACAAACGAACTTTTATTGCGTTTCGCGTCCCCCGTGTCCATTGCGTTGACAAGGTTTGTCGAAACAACTTTACGTTGTGTATGTTTCGAAAGGTCGATTAAGGTCGGTATGCGTAATTACCAGGATGATACCAGCGTCTTTCCCAGCGGAGACGCCGTCACATTCGTACCTAATCAGAAAGGCAAATCAACAAACGTCGCTTTGCATTTTAATAAAATTATCCCTGGGATTAATGGAAGCTGAGCCTTCTACTTCTGGTCGGCTCTCGGCCTACGCACTTTGATCTGCTAACGCAACAAGCTCTTAACACGGCCCATTGGGACAGAGTTCAACAGTACACCCAGGCTTCGTTTGCGTCAATTGGCCTTTCAAGAAAAGGAGCGCGCAGTCGGTTTCTGTTTGTCACTGTTCACATCACGTGAACCTACATTTGACGAATACGTCCACTGCACCAAGTTGCCAACTGCGTCTCAATTACGATCCGGCGCATGCGTCAACTACGCGCAGGCAGCTACCACAGCATTCCGCATGCTGGCAGAGCTGAACGACTGACTGTACCAGATAAGGACGGGGCTTTAGTTAAAATGTCTAGAAAATCTCACTTTTGCTCCATTATAACCTTCACGTAGGAGTTGCGCTGGCTCAGTTCTGTTGAAAATTCAACAACAGTCCAATCAGCACGCGTTGGGGGCTCGAAACGTAGGGTCACGTCGAATTTTCGAACTTGCCCCGGAAAACATGGGCTGAAAATATGTCACATATCTGTAAAATCACTGTTGGTGATATAAGATGCACAGACCCGACGTTTTTAGGAGAGCAGAGCTTTCCCTAAAATCAGCAATAAATTTTTTCCCCTACAATTTATCATTTTCTTAAAATTGAACCATATGATCAACACCTTCCAGCATTTACCTAGCCATCAGCGTATGTGCATGACGACGCCTTGCATTGTCCTACAATGAAATAAACAACCTAAATTAGATTTTAGGTTGATATAAAAAATGTTTAACACATTAAGAACTTAAATGATGACTTTTGCTCAACAAATCTAATTCTCCCCCACGAAACCACAATTTTCAAAGGCTCTAGGAAGCCAAGTGACCCTTCATGCCTCCAGTTTTATGGTGGTGACCGTTAGTGCACTAATGACACAAGTTCTGTGCTTTTTGTTTTATAACATTTTTGCTATGAGTTATTGATCGTTTGCAAAAAAGAAATTAGAAAGAAAACCAAAAATAACTGTGCACGATTAACCACGCGTGTGCAGGTTTCTGGTACAACAAATTTTCACAACGCAATTAAGTAAGAAAACAGCCCAGTCTGGTTGGTTGTTTATTTTTTGAAAAGTGCTTGTCGTGTGTGCATATTTTAGCAATACAAAGTTGTAAATTTTCAAGCTAACCACTTTGGAATTTTTTCTAAATGCGATGATTCAAAGTCGGAATCTGCTTTGTTGTGGTGATATTTTCGTTGTTCTACAACTTCTGTCGAAACCAACTGCGTTAATTCTTGCTCACAGCGTTAAATTTTTCCCGTGTGTCGCTAGAGATTTGCGTAAAATGGCTAAAGATAGATCCACGCGAAAAGACACCAGCCTTTTGTAAACAAGTCACGTTTTTTGCAAAGAATAACGCGGTAGTCGTGAGGAGTTGAAATGCATCCGGTTAAATTGACACACGTTTACATGGCAGTGATCATTTAAAGTTTGTTGTTCAGAAAGAGCGATTCAACAGTCGCGCTTGGTCTCAGGTAAAAATTGTGGCACCTTTTTCTACAGCGTCACGATGCAATTAGGTCAACTGTGCATAGCACCAACGATCATGCTACCTGCCTGCACACAGAAACCACCAAGGGCGTACGCAAGGGGGGGTTGTGATTAACCCCACCCTTGAGCTTGATATTTTACAGAACTTCGTTACCTTCGCAAAGGAGATTAATTGTTTTCGCATACTTGTTGTTTGTCAATTTGTCGACTTAATGCAAATACCACGGAATGAATTTGCATGCAAATTTCAAGAAACCTTATAAATAGGCCAAAAAGTAATAATTAGGTTTTGGTGAGAATCTGGGTTATCGTATGCGTCCAGAAACCACTTAACCACATTTTGCAGACCTTTCGTCCACTACCCATGTTTAAAATTGTGTTCCACGATAGTTCACCTAATACGAAACAATTGTCTTTATTTTTTTCTGCTAAGGCTGATCAGCGCAAGCATTGACCGCATTGACTGCGTTACCAATTTCTGTAGCATCATAGAACTGTTGCACGTGCTCAAAAACAGCAGTTTTTAACAAAAGCATTCAGGTATTTGATAATGCCTCAGCAGGGAAAAAGGAAAACTAAAAGTTGCTGGACTTCTATACATAAAAAAATCGAAAGTTTCTTGCGTACTTTATGCGCATTCTCACTTCTTGTGTAGTTTAGCAAGATCCGATCTTGCAAACCGTGGGTGCGCCAGCCAGTCCAGCCGCACACTTTCTATGCTCGACTGCTCGTATTCGACAAGACATCAGCGTAGCCTCATTTTTCTGTTGTGAATTGTTCTGTTGCCGTGGTGAGTGTGTTTTACTCGTCTGTTTTAACACGCAGCCTGATATTTTTGCAGTTATGAACTGCTGTGTCGTAGCGTTGCTTGTACTTTCTTCCGATATTCCAACTTGGAGCGCTGATAGTTTCTATTCAGTGCAATGACACATAAAATAAAGGGTTGGGCGTGTAGAAGTATATGCCTATTATGTCAACAAATTTCGCCAAAACGTTGGTTTGGAAACATGAATATGACGTCAAATTGTGGCGTCACAAAAAGCGCACACCAAATACAAATGACCACCATTTGTCACTGAATGAACCCCCCCAAATGAAAATTTTCTGCGTACGCCACTGGAAACCACGGTCTTGGAAAACAGATAATGGTGGGTGAATATCTGATCTTAGCCGAAGCCCCTTTGAACTTTATCCAATTCCTAGTTCACATACAACGCTGCCAAGGTACCAAAGGAAGCGCCCGTGATGGAAGTTTCTAATCGTATAACAACTGCCCCCAAAATGAAATGTAGGAAGCCACAGGAAATTTTGGATCTCGCTTTCAAGCCGGATTTTGGCCGGCCCAAATGCTTCTCGATGACATAAGCGTTTTTTGAAAAAGCGAAAATCTCCTGGAAGGTTGAGTAACAATTGGTGAAAATGCTCCCATTCTTTTATCCCGTCTTCTCATGGCAGGATATTTACGCAACAACTCATCTATTTAAGTTCGGTCGCTCGCGAGATCCCGGAATAAAGGCACCTTAGAGTAACTACAGAGCAACCGATGCAAGTAATCTGTGTGTGCCGACGGACCACGATTATGTTAAGTATGAAGTTTAAAGATGCTGCTTGCCAAATAAATCAAAAAGTACGCTATGTTAATTCAGTGAAAGCTTTCTGCCATATAATTTTAAAAATACGTAGCTCGAAAGCTTGTGGTGAATGACGGTAAAACACAAAAAAAAAATTTTGAAAAAGCGGAAAAATGTTTCACCTTTCAACCAAGTCGTGATTATGGTGAGGTACGTATGAAAAAATTTGCATTAAAAATTTGTCTTTCACTTTGCAAATCCTGGACTACCTTGTGCTTCCAAGTACGACATAACAGTACACACCTGCAACGAGTAATACGCTGGTGTTTCCAATGCTCTTTTCACACTTGTCAACGCGAGCTGACTGCATGGTGCAGTTGGTCGGTATCTCCGCCTCGCCTCGGCAGCTCCATGGCGATCGATCACCGCAGCATTGCGGCGGAAGGCAACTTGCTCCCAACAGACAGTTGCAATCATTCTTTAACAGTGTTTTTCAGCCAATGTGTCATGATATACGACTTCGTTGTTGGTCTTCTGATGTGCTGAAATCGCGTTCTGCTTTGAAAGCAGGCGGTTTTGCACAATCGCAAAGCCGATAATGCCGCGCACGGTGGGCGATGAGTAACAACGAAATTCCATCGAAGAATTCCCCCACGCACAGCGAGAAAGAAGCTTATCTTCGGCTTGACTCCGCAGCAAGCCGCTTGCGTTTCTCTCCCAAAAGCCTGTCAATCACCGTTGGCGATGTTTGGACGCTTCTGAAGGACGTCCTCATCAAGCGGATCATCACAAAACCGCGCTTTGCAAATTCGTCCCAAAGTATCGCTACTTATTTTCAGAAACGCTCCAAAGGTTTCAGGAGCGACTTTATCCCGCCGAAGGAGCCCTCCAAACGAATAATTACGTCACTGTCGATGACGTTGTTAAGTGACTAAAAGCTGTGCAAACACACTGAAGTTGCCAAATCCCAGTTGGCGAGGCATTTGGTGTTGCCCTGAGCATCGTTTCGAGCAGCCTTTCGGGACGACGAAAACAAGTCTGACTAATTGAAAAAACATAGAGTGTGATGGCATCACGGCCACGAAGCCTGCAATCATCGTCAATGAAAAAGTGGCATTATCTCAAATTTTACACTCCATTCATCAGACGTGTCTGTCTGTTGTTTTCGCTATACCAGAAAAGATGCTGGCCAGAGCAATTACTAGGTGCGCTCCTCTTCACTAAAATTATTGTTGAGTCGAATGAGCTAAGTTGCTGGGAAAGATCGAAAATCGCTGCGCTTTCCTAAAACGGTTACAGATTTTTGATATTGCCGTAACAAGTGGTTAGAATTATTTGGGCAACTGACTTTGAAAGCAAAGCGCCCACCAGAAAGATCCGATGTACGTCTGCAATGTCACTTGCGGAGATAAAATTGCGGAGAAATAAAATCTGTTAGCTTGCGCATTTGGAACGGTTTTCCATGTATCTTTAAGAAAAGTACTAAATCCATCAAACAATGTACTGTAGAGTTTAAGAACAATCAAAGGAAGACGAATGTAAAAATGNTTCGGCATGTTACACAATCGTTACGTGAATTTGAAACGTGAGCTGCTTTGACAACGGCCAAGACAATAGAGAGATCAGCTTAAAGTAATGCGATACATTTGAAATATTTGGCTGAAAATCGGCTGAAATCCAGGCATTTTCCATGTTCGCTGTAGTCCCATCACCAGTGGGGGTTTTTGGGAGCTAAGACCCCCAAACAAATTTCCAAGCCTCTCAAAACAAAGTTTAAAGCACTAAGTCTCAGTTATTTTTTATCATCCTGTTTTATGTTCTACCTTGTACTTTATTTTTTTCAACCCATTTCTTAATTGCGTTAACGCGATATTGTCGCGGTTCGTACAAAAAATAGAATGGAGGGACAGAGGAGCGCTTACCTTTGCGACCCAGAATAACATCGCCTGATCATTTTTATACCTTTAGTGCTTGTGGCCACGTTACAATTTTGTGCAGAGTGCTGTTCAGACGACAAGATTGAGTTAATAAGTGTAGTGCAGGTAGTGGAGTTTGCTTAGCAGTCATTGCTACACTTGTCTCGACAGAGTAACGATTAGTGCAGTTACTGAATTACAAACCTTAACGACGTTGCGCCCACGTAGACCTTAGTCTAGACTTATTAACATTTATAGCCTACTTGCGACACAAAATGCACGGTTGTGTATTAATCTAAATAAGTGCAATGCAGCAGGAGATCAAATGTAAATTTAAAAAATTTCAAGCCCCCTGCACAGGCGTAAAACAACCCTATTAAACATTTGCACGCGATGGCTCTGGTTCGGTGTTTGCCACCGTTCAACCGACAACGTATCTCTGTCTGTAAAATGTATGTGAAGAATACGCAGCTAACCAAATCCTTTGCGTTAATTACGGTAAGCGCCGCCGTTTTCATTGTCGTTCTTTTGGCGTCAAGACCTTCTCACCAATTTTTGACATTTTTACGGAAAAGAAGAGCGTGATCAAAGCAAGCAAGTGGGTCTATCTATTCACAATCTGGCACGCATTCAGCTCTCTCCGCCTGCGCGTATGCGCCATGAGAAAGGCCGTTGCGCCCACCTTCCACGATTCAATTTTAATGTCTGCACACTATGTTCGTTCCGACTGGTAAAGATGAGTGCGGCAGGGAGGCACACAAAAGTGGATTAAGATGATTGTCTGCTTGGTAAAGAAATGCGCGCTTGGACTGGGTATTCTCAACCGCGCAGAAAATTTTGTCTTAAAACATCACCGGACAATGAGCCTATTTTGGATGGCGTATCTGACTGTGGCTGCGTATCTCACTGTGACGTATCAAATAGCCAGTTGGCTGCATGGCAAACTGGATACTTATTCTCATTTATGGAGCAACTAAAAGCGAATACCTCATTTGGCGAATAAAAATAGCAAACGTCTGATGTTCAAAAGATATTCTTGCACGTTCGTGTATCCGCAATCACGCACACTTGCTACAGACATAGCGAGCACAATTCTATCCAATATCCGGCAAACGACTCGCCACCCTATTTTTCAAATGACCGCCAAATCCTTTCGCGTCATCAGCCAATGGTAGAGGTCATCATCAAAGCAGTCGCCATTATCATGAGTCAATTGACTCTAATCCGATATTTTATTTCCCGGGCAACCGCTTTCGCTAACGAAGGATGAGTTGACGACCTCTATTCGCTGAGCAGCGTAAGGTCATCAGCCGCGCCACTGCATTCGCAGATTTCGCGGGGTCCGTTTGGTCAGAGCTCGTCAGGGTCGACGTGCACACAAAGCAAATGTCTTATCGCAGTTCAAGTAAAGTCTAAATCGCTTGTGCACTGCATTAAAACACGGATGCAGTACTGCAAGCAGTGTACCTGTGAAAAAAAAAGTGCTGGAGATCCGTGTAAGGAGTTCAGAACGAGTACTTTTCGCTTAATGCCTGTCGTGGTTTTGTTGGGAAATCCCAATGATTGTATCACTAACACATCCACTAACCATATGTCAATCTTTAATCGAACTTTATTTTAAACCTCAAATGTTTTAATTTGTTAAATAAATAAGTTACGAGACATGAACCTATTATGCTTTAATAATGTTTTGACTTGTTGTAAACTACAGTATTGGGAGTTTCACGTACAAGTGACGCTGAAGTGTGCGATTTCCTTGTCTTCCCTGTAGCACCTTTGACAGTCCTCATAAATATGAAGCTAAGCCCCGCAGCGAAACAATTATGAATGAAGCCAAGCACGCAGTTGCCACAAGAAGCACGTGGAGCATAGTTTGTTTCCTCGAAGCAAGCTCTATCGAAATAAAGGCACATCAGTAGAATCCATATCAAAGAGGAGATGCAGCTGGCTCGGATTTCCTCTGCTGAAATCTGCCTTTTGTCGACGGTCACCAAACGGCGTATAACAAACGAGCATCAGTTGCGCGAAAGCAGATCTCTTTGTGCTGGACCAAAATCAGAAGTCAGCCGGGGATTGGCAATCCGCGGTTGTTTTCCACGCTGTTGCCCTGAGGGACGTTTGACTGACACCGGGCCTGTCAGAGCAGGGGTGATTCAGAGTGGCAGTTTTGATGCTTCGCGTTCTAAACGGACAGGTCTTTTGTTGCGTTGATTCACGTACAGTCCTGCATGTCCGAAAATATGACAGACACAGCTTCTCGTCGAGCGCAACAGACCGTGACTTCCGTAACTTGCGCAAGGGTGCTGTTGAAAAAAGTTTTCGAACCCTTGCGTAGTTCTTTTCTATTAAATGAACACTGGAGAAATACAATTCGACCAATTCCACACTAACCGCTGACAGAATTTTTACAAACCAGCATAGTTCTAACGCAAGATGTCAGGGTTTATAACACCATTCAGTAATTTTATACTATTTCAGACATTTTCTGAGCCGTTTTTGAAAATTTTGGCAGTGCTTTAATTTCCAAATATATCAGCTGACTAAGGCAATGGCGTTTCACATTTTTTAGGTTCATTCGCTACAACCGTTTCACAGAGATAAGCAAGTGCTTATTCTGTTCCACGGTTGATTCACGCTGTTATCGTAGCGATCACGCCTTTCGCAATGTCGCGCATGCTCCTATGATTCATTCTTGTCATTTGGCGAAACGAAAGAGCATGAAAAGGATAAGCGCAACCGCATTGATATTGTTTTTTCAACTGAAGTGACACAGCTGGGGAATCAAATGGTGCGTTGTGGTTTTCTCGTCTGACTGACAAAAATATTCTTACGGGCAACATGACGCTTCAACGACGACCATCGACAAAATTTGAATTGGGTTCAAACGGTACATGAAAATATGAGAATAGCGACTGTGCCGGTGCGTACGTTCTGAAAAGTTGTTGACAGCAAGTTTTCTCACAAAAATACGTTGTAAACTTGATTTTGATTTGATCGAAAGAACCACCTTCGTTTGTTCCATTTAGATGACGTTTTAAATTTTTCAGAGCTTGCTTTCTATACACGCTTAAATATTTTTGCTTTACATACTGAAAAATGATAGTGTTTGCAGGTTTTTGTTGAGGAAAATGTTAGGTACCTGATATGCACCTGTAGGGATCCGATTTTCTCTAATTCTAGGGACCCGAATCGGGCCCCTAAAACACCTTAAAGCAAACCTTGGTGTTTGTCATCATCAGATTATCCATAGTAACCCATAGCCATCTATTAGGCGGTTTGCAACTTCACCTAACGATTTTATCCCCTCTCTTCAAATATCTGGCGCTTTTTACGTTTCTTCGTTTTTTTCGTCATGAAATGATTCTGCGCGTGATGATGAGATTGCGGCAGTGGCTGCTCGAGCGGTTTTTAAACAATTATCCACTTTTAGCATTGCCTGTGCCCATACACCGACTCCTTCTCTGCTCTGCGAAGGGAGCAACAGCGTTCCTATTTCTTGTGTACTAATACTAGCCATGGTGTGCAAGTTCAGTCAGAGAAAAATTCGGTACGATGAATTAAACAGCGTGAAAACCTTTCTAATTACATTTTTTCGTAAGTCTTATCGCATGTTCTCCACAAAAAATATGTTTTTTTCATTGTCCATTAACAATAAACAAAACTTTAACGAATCCCTGCAACTTGCAAACAAAGTAATAGAGGAAGTGAAAACAGCCTGCATGAAAGCAACTTCCGAAAACGGTTCGAGCCCTCCTCTCCGAATGCTTCGGTAGCCTTCGCAAATAATGTTAATGACATATTGCGTTCCTGACAGTTGGCAGACAGAGTCGTTTTAATAACGAAACTGTTCTGTTTGACCAGCTCTTTTATGTGACGGCATGATTTAGGCCGACCTGTCTGTTTGCAGCAAGCCGTAACTGGCTCGCCGCGGAAAGACGTATTATTGCGCCGTATATTTTAACGCGCCTCGTAAATCCGCTCATCGCGCACCAGAGATGGAAGCTGGAAAGCTTTTCTCCATGGTGCGCATCTAACGGGAATGGTCATGTGATCGCATGATTGAGATTTTTATGGCGATATTGGTGAAAGTGCTCCAAAGTCGTCAAATGATAACGATACTCAGGTGATGAAAGCGGTCACTCACAGTCAACACTACTTTGCACTTTTACACTCTATTGAAGTTGTTTTTACTGGCCCGAACGCTCAGAATGTCGTTATAAAATCTTTCAAACCTCATTGCCTTCTTTGTGCTCTGCTTCTTTCCGCGAGCCATAAATTTGCGGCTTTTGTTAAAATTACTCACGATTTTATTGCGATCGCCCCAATAACGTCGCAATCCAAAATGTTACGTGCTGGAGCTAACTGTTGACAGTGCTGTACTCGCTGGCTTTTGTGCTTTTTACAAAATACACCGTAAATCCCAAACAACAAGCTTTTTGAAAATCAGCAAACCGACAATGGGTTTGCTTAAGGGTGCGTCCCAATTAGGAACAAACAATAAGGCGTTGAAAGAATTGTGAAAAGAAGATATTGCCCGTTTCCGAAAGAGGCCCCATACTTTCTTGTAGAATCACAACGCAAAGGATTTAAAGGATTTAAAGTTTGTCGTTTCTGAACGACTTTGCTGTTTTCGTTTAGTTTTCCTGAAACGAAATCCGCAACGTGCAAGGTTGCAAAAAATGAATAAAGATGGATGGCATTTTGAAACTCGTGAAAACAAGCTGGTGTAAAAATTACAATGAGGTGAGTTTCTTTCAAAACGTGCGTAGCCATTTCAATAAGCCCTGCGGTTTGCCTGGAAATGTTCACTTTAATCACCAAAAAATACATGAAACGAGCTCAAGTTGCAGATAGTATCTGTGTTGGCTGCTCGAGGGTAAGATGTCGTTGCGTCACAAGGGTGAAATGTCATCACGTCACCTGGCTCACGTTTTTCGCAAGTTGTCCCGATGAATGTCTACTATTTAGATCAGGGAAGGGGATCTATTTATTATTATCACGGGCGGCATGAATTCTGGAATATTGCTGGTGGGCCACAAAAATTAATTAATATTATCTTCTGATTCCACCTTCATCCTCCTGAGGAAAATAAGGAGTGAAAACTATGCAAAGGAGCGAGAGATACTTCTCTTGGCTTGCTGCCTACGTGTCTGCTTGTCATGGAGTTCAGTTTTTACGCAATATTGTTTTCTAACTTACGTAACGAAAATTCTGATGTGGGCCGTAAATGTTCACGCGGGCGGCAGGTTACTCACCCGTGAGTTAGATGGCTCAAATGCTGGCGCAGTCGTTTTTACTCACCACGTGACGTTTGAGCAAATGTTTTATTTTTTGCGTTTAAAAGCAAAAATAAACTGCCTTGGTTTTCACCACTTTTGAAGGTACAAGAAACGCCGAGAACGACCGAGAAACTCTTTGCACGAAAACGACATCGTTCTTTGCTCCACAACAAATGTTTTGTCGGCCTTTTTTGACATAAAATTGTCGTGAAAAACTGAAGTTTTTGTTCAAACTTAAGTCACACATTCGGTTGTTCTTCGTCGTTTGATCGAGTTGTTACAATCCACTGCCAGGCCGCACCAGATCTCGGGGCAGGTGTTGAGGTCGAGGAACCATTCGATTGTCTCATCATCCAGAACAGTCAGGCCGTGCAGTCCAAGAGGAGGTCGATGGAATGGACATTGGAGGACAAGATGGTCGATGGTTTGTTCTTCTGCGCACCACACTCACAGTCCGCAGATCAGGCCATACCCCATTTGTGTAAGTGTAAGCAGCAACAGACACGTCCGATACAAACGCGCGGGGGCGGTCAGGCGGTTATGCCGTGTTGCTGTATAGATCGAAACCAATGACCTGAACTGTGCTGAACTTCTGTGACCGAATGACTCACGGGGCAAGAACCTTAGCTCGGCATATGTTATTCTTGGAGAATGATTCTTGCGGATGAGTGATAGCCAATATACCAAAATTAAGCTCTAGCTTAATAGTACACTACTGCGATTACCTTATAGGGCAATGATTTCGTCTAGTATGGCTGCTTACGTTGCACATGTTCACTTCCTTGTGCGCAGATCTGTAGTTGCAATACACAATCACACTGCATGCGTTTTTCGTAGAGCACTGCACCCAGGGACTCCGGATCAGCGGTAGGGCAGGGGGGGGTAGTAAAAGAGTTGAGGGAAATAGAAACTTATAAAAAACAAAAAAAAATCGTTACCAAGTATGCTTATTTCTGTTCAGAAAGAATGTTGACTTCATGAATAATAACATAAATTATAGAAAACCATCCTAAATTTTCTGGGGCCGCGAATAACTGCAATAAATTTGTTTCAAATCGATTTTGATAAACCATATCACATGATACTGTTATGAAAATGCATCTTCGTCTCCGCTGCTCTCCTTTTGGAAAGGCAGGGGTAATTACCTCCGTCGTGCCCTTGCTCTCCGGTGTCTCTGCCTGCGCCGGTGGTGAACGCGCACTGGTTGCGGGGAACCGCAGTTTGCGGGGCGAGTTCTGTAAACACGGGGCTTTCAGTATCGGATGCGAGGCGGGCGCGTGTCAAAGGAAAGTTTGGAGCGGAACAGCGCGGGGCGTCGATCAGAAAAAATAGCCTCGGTCCGGGTTTGCCATCGATGACTGGCAGAAGCATCTTGCAGAGAGCAATGCCAGGTTTGCACTGGTTGTTTCTGTCTTAAATGCCGGACAATCTCTTTTGCAACCGGTCACGTGCACCACCCTTCGCAACACGGGGAACTTTAACCATGGGCTGAATCAACAGAATCTTTAATTTTGTGGTGTTATGATCAAAGGCCAAGCACGTCTTCGCGGGTTGGGATCGAAAGAGTTGCCGGGTACGGGCGGGTGCAGGTAACAAAATCTTCTGGTCCGGGGGAGGCAATGGCGCAGCCGGCCCAAAAACTTTGAGGGGGCCAAATCTTTTGACTTTAAACGAGCAACAGTATTTTGTTTGAGACACCGGCTCTCAAAACACAAAATGACAAGATATGCTAGAAATTTTGACGGGGTGCACCCCTGGGTACGCCTATGGGGAGGGGCGTAAAGAGAACGCGTGCGAGAACAGGTAATCTTTTTCGGGTTTCTGCAGGGGCGGGCTTGAATTTTGCGAGTGCAGTGTGGGAGGGAACAAAACTTTTTGACCTGCCACAGGTCTCTAGTTTCTCGTGGGGATACAGTTGTCGCAACGATCGGTTCTGCTGTATAGTATGTTTGGCCAAAATTCTCTTGCATGAGCAAGGATAACACGAAAAGGGTATGACAAAGTCACACGTACACCTGCACGCTGATAATATGATGGCATATACGTACGGGAAAACGTGGGAAAACACAATTACGAAATTTTAAATCTGATGAACGGTTAACGGGTAATGCTTTTTTTATTCGACGCATTTCCAATGGTGTGGTGCTTGCAGAAGTTAGTTTTGAAAAGTTAGATCAGCCGCATCTCTTCTGAAGGTATTAACTCATTTCAGCAAATCAACTTGGCCCCACAAAACAGAAAGAAGGGCTAAGTACAAAATGAACATTCCTTGCTACTGGCGTGGAACACAGCAGACCACGCACATTTTCAGCGAATGCAACGCTCGTGGAGGAACACGGAAGTAAACTTAAAGCAAGCGCCAGCAGGCAGTTAATGACCTGTGGCTTCCTGGAAGAAGGGTGATGCTGCCCTGGTGTAACAGTTTTTTTCTGTATGTCAGGAGATTAACTCAAAACAGAGGCTGCGTTTCAGATAAATGGTCGACGATTTTTAGCATGATTGCACTGGACTGTGGAATTCCACTTGAATTGAAAAACTCAGCTAAAAGTGCTACTGTCTGGCTGTGTCTAAAATCATGAGAACTAACCAGCTTTATTCCGCAGTATGTTTCAATTAATGTTCTTCTCTAATGCACGTGATTGCTATGATGGCGATATGCTCGACGTACAGTGGAAAAAATCAACAAGTTTAGAGTAAAAATTGTAAGAGGAAGATGACGAAAAAGACTTATCACTGATGATAAGCCGTCCATTTTCTCCATTTTTTCTGTATGCTCGAAATACGCATTTTATGCAAAAAATGACACTCTCCGGCGCGAGAGTCGCAACCTGCGGAAATGAGCCTTAATTGCTGCAAAACCCACAGATCACCACTGAAACATGCCTTCCTGCTGTTTGCACTCGAGGGAGCGTTGTCATAGAAATAAATATTCGTGACGCCTGGAGAATCTCATCTCAAGTCACAGCTCCGTCAAGGTATCATTACGAAAATCGCTTGTGTGAAGTCTGAAAATTACCGGCCGTCGAATCTTTCAAAAGACATGAGAAGACCCGGCCGCACGATTTGCAAACATGTATTACTTTAAAACATTCGTCTGACAACGCGAAATCATTATTTGATGAACGATGAAGCCGCAAATCAATATGAAATTTTTGATTTTATGACCATTTGTTACGAGCATAACTGTNACTGTAATTGACAACGTGGTTAAAGCAAGTTATTATTCCTTGCATGCCTCAGACACGAAAAGCCGAAGGTCTGAACCGCTTCAGTGTGACACGGAGCTCATTTTCAGCTGGTAGCGTCATTACGGCCTTCCATAACTCTGAAATGCAGAAGCAAGAGGTGGAGAAATCGTAGACTGTATGGGATTTAAAAAAATTGAAGTAAAAAAGAAAATACAAAAATATGATAATGCTGTTGAAGGGATAGCTCACAGTTCATCAGAGAACATCTAAGTTCAATTAACCCAGGGGTGTATTCGAACATTTTCTGTTTTAGGGTGGTGAAAGTTTACTTTGGGGATAAAGACATATTATTCTTCTTATGTTTCACGTTCAAAGGTTTTGGGAACATATAAAAAAAAGTTAATTTGAAAAAAAGTCACAAAGCAACCTAGCAGGATGCGGTTTTAACATGTACCTGTACCCGAGGAGCTTGTCAAATGTGACCACCAAATGTGGGATAGCCAACAAAACATTGACGTGTTCGATTATATACCGCGATATAGTTATGTCACTTTACATGACATCAAGTGAAGTTGTACAACAACAATGTATGAAAACTGTTATTGTATCTATTTGCAAAAACAAAAGAACGGTGACATAAGTGATGTTGGTAATTACAGACCAGTTTCTCTTGCAACAATTATCTCTAAAGTAATTGAGCCTTACATTTTATCTTGCATTTCGCCACTTGTTGCTATCATTGACAACCAGTTTGGTTTTAAGCCACAACGTGACACTGATATGTGTGCTTTTTATTCAAACGGACTGTGTATTATTATGTAAACAACAGCACCCTGTGTTTCTAGAGTTTGTAGATGCGTCCTGAGACGCTTGACTGAACTAATCAATACCTATTGTCCACAAAAGTAATAAAACGAAATGTGGATAGTAACACTGCTGGTGAGTGGTGAGGTGGTATAGGATTCAGACATGCAAGCGAAGCACTTGCCTTTCAGACCCCTTCAATACAACCAACATGGCAAGAAAGTGTGAGTTCTGCGTCTGTATCTATTTGCTGTTTACCTTGATCAACTCCCAGCCAGCCGGGCAAAGCAGATCGTGATGAACTGTGGGAAATACGAGTATGGTGGCAAACCACCTACTAATTGCTGATTATATACTGTGTGTGTATTTGGTCCCAGTATCAGTGTGTGTATTTGGTCCCACTTCAAGACCTTCTGAATATTTGCTGTGATTATGCTGCTGAACACGAAATTGTTTTTTTCAATTAACATGACAGTCGGTGTAATTTTTACCTCTATGCAGGCGCGCAACCAGGGGGGGGGGGGCATTTGGGGCATTTGCCCCAAATTTTCAATTTTGACATTTGCAGAAACTTTCAAAGAATAAAGATGAAATTTTATATTCTAATCATTTTTAAGAAGTCTTATTGGAATTTTTCCTTATCCTACTGGTAACTTATCTCCTTACAAGATTTATCTTGAGACAGGTTATCTGATCAAAAATTTCATAAATGATTGGTATTTAACCACGAATATGCTGGAAGTGTCAAAACTTGGGATATAGTTTAAAATGTTCATATTTCTAAGTCATTTTTAGTCTATTTGTTCGTGTACTATTGTTTCTTAGAAAGGCCTCAATTTGCCCTTATGAAACTTTATAACATTAGGGCAGTGTTTTTCAGCCGTGGTTCCGCGGAACCTTTATGTTCCGCGCGTGGCTGCCAGGGGTTCCCCTGAAACAGAACGAAATTGCCTGAGGCGAAATTCGCAACCACAGTTCTGTGCGGTTGTAGCAATATGCACACTTTGATCATTGTGTAGCGTTCCACGAGCAACGCAAACATTTACGGAAGGTTCCGCGGCAGCAAAATGATTGAAAAACACTGCATTAGGGTACTGTTGAACCGTGCAAATTGATGAAACTTTCAAACTGATTAGAGAAATCTTGACATAACAGTTAGTGCCACGTCAAACCGCTTGTTCTTCTACGACCTTTTGATTATTTTTATAACGTAGTACATTTCTTTAAAAAATGTTGTTTAGCTGCATTTTCGGTTCGAAACCTGATAGTTTTTAATTACATTTAGCGTGAGGACTGTTTCACGTTTTAGTGTCTTTCTGGGTTGATCCCAGTACCACGGCTTGGGAAAAAGGCTTAGTAAAGTGTCATATGAGTGCTAGTCAAGTGTTGAACGCACCTACCTACTAGACCACTTTGGCTCCAAATAACGCTTTACAAAACCCTAACTTTTTGCAACCAGTGCAAGCCCTGAAAGCTCATAGCCTTAAACGTGCTTGTAAAAGCTTTCACACAGTTCGTGGATGCCAGACAAAGCCGTTTTGCCCCAAACACACGTGATCCGTTATGCGCCAAAGACACAAGACACCTTACTCGTTTTGTCCGAAATGGTAGCATTCAAAGGTCCCCTCACCCTTGACATAGGCTGTTCCTCAAGTTTGGGATCTTCATTTGTGATAGAAATTCGAACGCATGCCAGAAGAAGAGAGCTAAAACGGATGTGCTAAACAAGAAAAAATTAGGCAGGTTTACTACTGTAGTGGCTTATACAGCTGTCACACTAAAGCCAGGATTACACTAGATGAGTACGGAACCAGGTGTTTGTATGAGGATACTAATTTTTACTCTGTCCTGATCGTTCGGTCTGCATCTTGATTAAAACTGAAAAGCTCTCATTTTCGGAAATGTTTCGAAGAGAGCTTATGCAGAATCGCATGGAAATATTTTCAACTGCAGCAAAACTGTTTGTATGACGTTTAAGGCTAAGAGTGCAAAAAGCACAGTCACCCCATTACTGACAAATGGGTGGCAAAATCTAAAATCTGTTAACCAATACAAATAACTGGGAGCTGTACTGAATACTGAGCTCTCAGATGACAAAGACATTCAGAGACAACTGCGATAAAAATATTGTGCAGCAAACAAGCTGCGAGCCTCTTTTTCCCGATGTTCAAA
>JGI24159J19872_10001205_pt1 | contig 27720 bp, 20 predicted proteins | sample Ectturendosymbi4_FD_19872 | JGI IMG/M metagenome (IMG submission 19872)
CGGGCGCGCCCGGCAATCGGGGGGGTGGGGGTGCGTCTGGGTTTGTCCCGGTCCGGCGCATAACGAGTCCTTTCCGGCCAAAGCGACGTGGCCATTTTCTTTTCGCGGCGGGCGCGCTGTTCGACGCGTCGACGAACATCATTCACGAATAGTCGGCGACGAAATCGAACTGCAGGAACTGCCTTTGTTCTTCGCGCGTCAACGATCGGTTGTTCTCGTGCGGGGGGGTGAGGACCGGCTTCTCGGCCGTGAACTCCTCGTCGAAGTTGCTGACGTCGGTGGCCGACCTCTGCGAAGGGATGAAAGGTCAAAGGTTAGCGCGGGGGTGGTGGGAGGAAGAACCATTTCGGGGACAAGCACGCACGCGAACTTACTATGGTGGGCACGAACTCGGGCGCGACCTTTTTCTTCAAAAGGTTATCCCAGTTGACTTTCTGCAAAAAAAAAACGAGTTGAACAACTTTAATCAATCACGGCGTCGTTAACGACTTACAGCAACGCCGCCGTCGTAGACCGTGCAGGGTGCAGGACGACGCGCATGCGCACTCCCCGCAGGCAAACGCGGTCTTTCGCACGCTGTTTCCACGACGACCGACGCCGGCGCAAGGGTTTTTCGCAGTTCGAGCGTCGTCAGACCAGTTGCGGTCATCGAGGGCGATCTATTTCGAGCCTTACTTGACCGCTCGGGCACCAGAAGTAAGCGCGGCGGTGCCACATGAGTCACGCACACGCACAGCGTCCGGCAACGCCAACCTTGCGAAGGCTGCACTGGATACTGGAGCAATCCGGTCGACGTGGCCGGCAAACCGATCGCGACGGAAGCAGCTGGGCCATTCAGCGCACCAAACAGCGGCCGCACGTCGCAGCGACGTCGACGTTCCTGTCTGGCGCAACTGTTTTTACGAAAACAACCGCTGCTCACTCACAGGCCGTTGACAAATGCTGTGGATGGCCGTGGTAAGCTGCTCGTAGCCAATACGCCACAGTTTATTGCTTATAGCAGGGGTTCCTAACCTTTCTCTGACCATGTACCCCTTTAGCATTTCGACGGATGAGGATGTACCCCTAAAATTAGTAATGGCAAAAAGGCTGAGTCAAATAACAAACATGCGTTGAGTTTTTAACAGAACTATTAGAAATTTGGAACTATAAAGGTAGACTCCGTTTTTATGTCTCAAAGTTAGTTTGTTGCGGCTGACAATAAATGTACCCCTTCAGACAGGCAAAGTGCCCCAGGTTGGGGTAGAGACAGGCAAAGTACCCCAGGTTGGGGTAGAGACAGGTAAAGTACCCCAGTTTGGGAACCTCTGGCTTATACTGACAATTGGATACGTTGCGAGTGCGGGCAAACACTTAAAGTTACCATTTACCTGCAGTTATCGTCTAACAGTTATATTTTAGTTTGATGGATTTGGATAGGACGATTTCGTTTTGAACTGCTTCGCAACTTTCGGTTCAGTTTCGGGACTGCAGGTTACTGTAATTAATTTACTATTAAGTTTGATTCAGTGGAGTTTCCCCCATGCGTCGGGATTCTACATCGTGTTTGCTTATAACTTGTGCCTTATACGTACAGCAATACTTACTACCTAATAACATCTGGCACAATTCATCAACATTTATTCAAACTGATCATGATGTACCGTATCCTTTTGGCAAAACAGACTTTCACACTGCCTTGCTGCTAACAGCGATTACCTTGAAGTCTTTGAAGTGACGACTATTATGGTGTTGTGAGCCAAAGGCAGAGCACAGTTACCTTGAATTAGATTCCAAACTATTTTTCTTAAAGCTTTTTGAGTTCGATTACATATAGACGTAACAACAGTGATAGGATTTTTGATTTAAACAAAAATTTGGATTTCTTAATACTGTCAATTTTCGAATTTGAATTGGATTTTGAAATAAAGTTGTTGGATCGGATTTGAAAAACATAAATCCGTTTATCTCTGTCGTTTGCCCGCTGAAATGTGCGACAATTTGTCGCTTTGGTCAAATTCAACTGTGATTTGGAAACTGCTCAAGGCTTCGACCTCTCCCGGAAACTTTCAACTGGTAGAAACTCTGGTTTGACAGAAACCAGCGCGGAGTGCTTTTGTTGAGACATCGCTTCGAAACGAGTCGCATCTTTCTGACGCACGGCTAAGATTGTAGCGACACATCGGCACAACATTATTCGGTACCGACCACCAATCCCATGGTGAAAGATTTCGTTGAAAATCATCAGATTTTTACAAAATTTTAGGCGTCGTACTGAGTTTTTGAGTAGAATGGTCAAAACAACTTCTACCATCACGTATCCTTGAAAAAAAACGGTGTCGTTTTTGTTAACTGTCCACTGCGAGGCCTGTCTGCTTCGCCAGCACAGTCTGCCTGGGTCCTGTGTCTGTTATGTTTAGTTTACAAATGCCGTGCTCGGGTTTGGGGGGAGATTGTCGCTAACTGAATATTTCGCTACAAACATGTCACGTGACTCGCGGAATGTCGAGCTAAGGCGGCAAAATAGACTGAGCACGTTACAGTGGTTTATTCGCTCGCATTTTCAAAACCCATCAAGCTGCTTGATTCGCTGTGGCCAGCTGTATGCTCCAGACAGGACAAAGGATAATACCGAGTGGTGCTTAAGTGCCCGAGAAAAGCTGCCGGACAATGTGATCTGTTCGGCGGGAAACCTATCCTTCAATTACGAGAACAGGGACGGTGACGATGATGAAGACAGCTTACTGCGACTTGAAGTTGACGAATGCAACCAACGCAACACTAACGGTTCTTTTTACTATCAAACATTTTTGATACGGCTTCTAACGTTTAGGTTTGAATGTGGCTATGCGACTTAAATGTTTATGTTTGAATTTTACTTTTAATAAATACGGCTTTTACCGTTCATTTTTATAGGTTGCAGTAGCAAGGAATGACTTTCGCACAGGCCCTGTCGTTGACAGTCGATTGAAGCAACACCAATAACCAGGTTTTGAAAACTGACGAAATCATTTTAATAAACCGCAACTTCAAACAGGGAAGGAGATCATTGCCAAAACAATGGGAGAAATTGATTCCGAGGTTGAGCTCCATACAGCAAAGTGACTTGTGCGCTTATACATTGCGACAGCACATGAGCCACGTCCAACAAGCACTGCATTCTTTTTGACTAAGTGTCCACTGGACACCATCGACCTTTCGCAAACCAATCTTTCTGCTCTCCTGCATGTTTTGTCGGACCAACGGTTACGTAACCTTGGTCTTCGTTCCAGTTTTAGAGGGGGGTTGGGGGGGGGGAAATCACAGAGGAGCTTACCTTGAAGAAAGGTTGTCTTTTAACGTCTTCGGCGTCGCGTTCGCTCGCGCCGAGGCGCCGTTCCGGGTTCCGCCGCAAGAGCCTCCTCATGATCGATATCGAGTCGGTGGATAAGAATCGCGGGTAGCGCACTTCGTCATTGACGATCGAGTCGAAAACCTCCTCCTCGTCGTCGCCGGGGAAGGGGGACTGAAGCGAACAACAATAAGCGTACAGTCGATCAGTGGTGTAATTGCAGTGGACCACGTTGAGAATCACTGGTCTCAAGTGACCGCGGGCAGAAAAAGTGGCACCAGTCAAACGGCAATGTCTGATTTGTGGCAGGAGACAACATTTTGAAAACACCGCAAACCTCTCCGACGAGCATTTCAAATATGAGGACGCCCAGGCCCCACCAGTCCACGGCCCTGGTGTAGGATGTGTCGGTGAGGACTTCGGGCGCCAGGAATTCCGGTGTCCCGCAGAAGGTGCCGGTTCGGTCTCCGTGGCCCATACCTGCGTTTCCAGAAGAAAACTTTGTCGTGACGAGCAAGATAATCTCAACGAAAATGTCATTGCAGCAAAAAAAATGCATCTGACATAAAACGACTCCTGATATTAAAAAAAAACTGCACTTTTCAAGTTCGGTTCATGACAGAACATTGTAAAAAACAAACCACCATCCACCTTCTTTGCAGAGACCGAAGTCGGCGATCTTCAGGTAGCCGTCCTTGTCAAGGAGCAGGTTGTCGAGCTTCAGGTCGCGGTAAACGATTTTGTTTTGATGCAAGTATTGCAGTCCCAGCACCACGCAGCCGGTGTAGAAGCTAGAAAGAAAAATTTCCGAACATCAGAGACAGCACGTTGACGTTGAAAACCGATATTTGTTTTTGTCATAAGATCTTTCAAGATCTTTCTTCAATTTTACACTAAGCAAAAGTTTGTTTTGGTGCGTAGGAAGCCCATGGAATTGCGCAACCATGCATGCACACAAGCAGTGAACCGTTTTAAGGTCTATGTAATATATATGTATACGATTTTTACTTTGGATGTTACAAGTGCGCAAGAAAAAGATTTCACTGCGCAAATTCCATGGGCTTGGTGGTACTGCGCGGCCGCACACCTTAAGAGGGACACACTGCTGTGGCTGGTGTCGCAGCTCCAGAGTGAAAGCCACAGCTCTAAAGTGTGGTTCTTCCGCATGTCAGTTTTGATTTGAGCTGCGTTGTAAAAATTCTTATCGGCGCGGTTGCTGTGCTTGAAATGGCGGAGCCACAAGTTCGAGCGGAGCTACGAGGTTTTGCAATGATCAGAAACTGGATCCGTTTTAATTTTGTATGAAACAATATAATAATTATGATAATAGTACTGATAAATTCAACCCATGTAAGTAAAAGTGAGGTGTGCCACATACAAAATACACTCCGAGATAGCGCGCAAGATGGAGAAATGGAGTGAAGTTTTTAAGCATTTCAGAAAGGAGGTAAATCCGGCCACCCGGTTTAACGGGGACAAAATCGGATCAGAAAGTTTGGGACTACTGCCACTACAGCTTCTGTTTTCAAACGCAGCGAGTCGAAAAGCAAAGAACGTCAAAATGTTCCTGCTCATGTCGACCAGCAACGGCGATTCAGTCAGTAGGCGTTTACAGGAAAGGTAGCTGACAACCACGCGTTCATGGCATGTCAGACTGTGAGCGAACAATCAGGCGAGAGCCTGCTTAAGCGTTGTCATAGCAACCTACACTGTTCGCGATTCGCTGAAGACGTCCGTGTGGATGTGCAGCATCAGGTCGCCGCCGCTCGCGTACTCCGTGACGAAACAAACGTGCTCGGGCGTCTGGAAGCACGCGTACAGGTTGACCAGGAAGGGGTGCCGCGCTTTGGTAGCGCACTCGAATATTCGTCGCTCCACCATTAAACTGCGAGAAACAAGGAACGCGCGCGTGAGTCGCGCGCTGCGGTCGACCGCGACGAGAAAGCGTTACACTTCAACGTGCACGCCCCGTGCCTTGAAACGTCGTTTGGGCTTTTTTTGGCGCGAAAGGTAATTGCGGGAAAAGTGCGTCTTTTAAATGTTGCGGTGTAATGCCGATCGCTCGCCGCGGAAATCGTACAAACGAACACAGAAACAGGTTTTTGTTTGTTTTCGCTGACAAAAACATCGAAAAACACGTTTTTTTGCTTTCGCTAACTGAAACACCGACCTCGAAATCACCCGAAAAAAGTTTTGCCAGTATTTGAAATGTGTGATGGTAGCAGGCGCGGATCGAAACAGGAAGTGGCACCAAAGTCACTGCCGTGTTTTGTTGCTCGAACGATCAGCAGCTGCTGACGCAACGTGAGGAGTTAAAGGTTAACGCAAGGGTGCTTTCGCAGTTCACGGGTCACTGGCAGGACATCATCGTAGGCCAGACCTTCACACCAAGCCCTCCTTAGAGAGAGAGAGGTCTCTCTAGGAGGCCTTGTTCACACACAGCAAAGGTTGAGAGCAAGCTAGCGCAGTTGGGTGAGCGCTGCTCAGAGCTTTCCGTCCCGCGGTATTTCGAGGACAGCTTCTACTGGGCCTCGCACGCTGCGCGAATGGACGCAAAAAACGCATTTTTCATCTTCGGCGTCCGAAGGATTATTTTATTTTTTTCCAGCGGGGGCCACGTGGAGAATTTTCCAGAATTTTCTAATGGTGAAATTTGTTTTTTCCCGCTCTGAACTACGAAAACCCTTCCATCTGAACCCTTCCCTACCTCCTTCCGACGCCCATGTTTCTCATTAGAATGAATGTCATTTGAATTTAGGCAGCTTCTGCCATCATAATTTCAAAAGCTTTCTGAGAATGTCGTGTTTGAATTTGAAACATGTTGGGGGCAACTGTTGCCATGACAACAATCCGAACTTAATCAACCAGTCGAACAAAGAAAAGCTTGTCAACCTACCTGTCGATTTCGTCACGAGCGATGATGTCACCTTTCTTCAGTGCTTTGATGGCGTACATCTTGCCCGTTTTCTTGTGTTGGGACAGAAGCACTTTGCCAAAATGGCCGCGACCCAGGACAGCAATTGGTCGGAAATGGCTCATGCTGATTGTCGAATCGCTGGAACGAGAACAGCTTGAATTAAGCAATGAGAGCTGACGACGGGTTCGTTACCGTCCCTGTTCTCGCGCAGCCAGTGCAGACAGACAAGCCAAGCAGAAAGCGGGGTTGTTTGAGCGCGATCGACATAATGACCTTTAACTCAGTTCTGTCAAATCTGCAACAACCGACAACCTGTTCAGTTGTTACGTATGACAAGTTACAATCATGTTCCCCCCAACCCCGAAAATTTCAGCTGGTTGCGGCCCTGTTTGCACCGCATTCCCAAGATTCCATTTCCACCTCAATAAGTCACCGGCCAAGCTGAACCTTCCTGGGCCACGTTTCCCATTCCTCCCTGGCCGTCAGTGCGCCGGTGATGCGTGCGAGCGCAAACGTCCATCAACAGCATGCACAGGATGCCGAGACGCAAATCAACCCGAACTAATCGCTCAGGGTCAGGACCAGCGGAAAGCACCAACCGTTGTGCGCCTTGTCGTCCAGGGCAACCAGTACTCGGCTCCGATAAGATGTCGAGACCATGCGCGTGCGAAGCAATTGTTATTTTTTAAATTGGTTAATTTGAACTGCGCGCAGGATTATTCCTGCTTCCTTTTTCGCTCCGTCGGATTCGACGCAAATGTTTCGGAATCGCGGTCGACGCCCAGCAGCGCTTTTGTAGCTCGCGGCCAGAACTGCGCCAGGAGCGGCCGCTCACACGTTGGCGCTGTTTACGTCCGAGTGCACGGCGCCGTGACGCTGAAACAAACCAAGCGGAACGTCCCGTGCACCGGAGATGAGCATTGAACTGGACTGGACGCGGCCTACAGCAAATTTTCTTGGATTTGGATTGGATCCGTGACTGTAAAACTCTTCAAAATTTAGGATACGGACCGGATTTGGGCTTAGTTAGTGGAAACGAAATGCGGCGTTTTTCAAAAATTTTGAACTTCATTTGGACTTGGTCTTTACATTTGAAAAATTTTTCGACTATGGTTGGACTTGGACTGAGTTTTAAAAAGTCACGACCGGATCTGGATCGCAAAATATGACAGTCCGCTCATCTCTGACGTGCACCAGGCGCATCAGCAATAACCCGGATGTAGAAATAATTCTACCAACGATTAGAACGCACTGGACCAGTTAATAACCTGTCGCGTTTAACTTGACCTGTCGAGTTTTGGTTACGCGTATATGGGATGCTAAATAACTTGGTTTTTGATGCATGCACAAACATCCCCGCATGTTTCTGCCTCTTGATGCCGTATAACAGAAGCGCGCTTACAGAAATCATCTAAGCCTGTGAAGGTAGCAGTTGGACTTGACCGTAAACCGCACCGACGGTTAAAGGGGTTCTTTTCTGGCATCAATTCAAACGTTGCGTACCTCACGAAGTCGTTTAGTTGCTGCGACGAGGTGGTGCGGCGATTAGGCTTGGGGGGAGAAGAGGGGGGGTTCCATTGCCCGTAGCCGGACTTCTGGCGAGGCGCGGCCACCGGTTTTTCGGGTTCGTTGATGTTCATCTGGCGCATGGTGCCGGTCGCATCCTGGAGGGAAGACGACGACAAAGTTGAAAAAACAATTAACGCGCGAAGATTTTTTTTAATGCATTAGCCCTCTGGTGCAAACGTTAGGTCGGAAACACCAGTTTTAACGTTGACAAAAAAATAACACAGATTCAAGGCTATTTTTCCTCTGGAAGCCAAATCCTAAGAGAAATTAACAGATTAGTCTCCAATGTGTACGATATTTAAAAAATCTAAAGGTCGTAAAACGACGCTTTCCCTATCTTTTCTTTTTCCGCAACAGAGAATCCCTTTTCCTTAGGCAAGGATAGTAACTCAAAAAAGGACACGATTCGAAACAGATGAATGGTAAACAGGCAAGGTTTGGCACGTTGCATACACCTTTTACTTGTCTTTTGCGTAACATACTAAACAAACAACACCTTAGTTGTCTCAGATCCTCCACTACTTTTTGTTTCTTTTCACGCATTTCTCGTTTTGCTTCTGACAGCACGCTTGCCATGTCTGCATGTCACTTAGTGACATAAAATAAAGGCACTCCATGTAGACATGGCCTTTATTTTATGTCACTTCACTTTGCTTCGCACCGTTTTACGATATTTTGAGAATAGCTTCACGCAAATGGCCCTTTTGAGTCAACAGCCTGTGGTTGCTTGCTCTGGGAATAAGCAAATAAAAAAATTATGACGGGTGGCCGACGATCTGGACGGCTTCTTGTAAACTGTACCCTAATAATTGATGAGCTGCTAGACCAGCTATGTCCAACCCGCGGCCCGCATGCGGCCCAGTCGAAGGTTTTGTGCGGCCCAGTTTAGGTTTTCGCTGTAGCAAAAGTATCCCATATACTGACAACCTGTCTTTAATTGGACAATTTTAAATATGACATTTTAATGCAGGTGTTCTTCAGTGCCACTTTATCACGTCTGTTACCATTGCAGTTAGGATCCGAATGTTTTCAGTACATTAGCTTAAGCTAAATTTAGTTTGCTAAGATCAAAGTAAGGCATTCAATGTGCGGCCCTGGCCAAGACAGTGACATACTTTTTGGCTCAGTAAGCCATTCGGGTTGGGCATAGCTGTACTAGACGGTAACAGGAATTACCCAAGGAGACAAACGTAGTTCCAGCGCAAATCACGGCAATGATAGATCCACGCTTGCTTTGGGTGGAATGTTAAGGTCACGACTCACGAACGAACATATTTAAGCGTCTGAACGCAATCGGGTTTCATCGCTGTGGTCAGTGTCGGTCTCTTCGCTCACAGCGATCGCGCTGCCTTCAGGTAGCAAGAGGCCTGTATATTGAGAAGCGAGCTAGAAAGAGTGTATGCTTGTGTACAGGAAGCGACGTAACACTTGATCTGAGCGGCATGAACACTACGTCACGCTGTCAGTGATCGAAATCGATCACGCGTGATTGAAAGCAATCGAGCGTGGTTGAAATCAAATCAAGCGTGTTTGAGACGATCAGGCACGCGTGCATGATTTACAAATTTGTCCGGTTAATTTGCTGAATTCGCAGAAGTCTGCAGCGAAGTTCCTTCTAAGAATGATTTCTTTGAGAAACAGTGTTTGAACTGGTAATGGCGAAAAAACGTTTTTATCAACAGGTGTCCTGCACGATTGGCATTTTTGAGGGGTCACCTTCAGCAAGCGGGAGGTTGGCCGTTGACCCAGGGGAATTGTGATATCATCAACAGCTGACCACAACAACTTGTGCATCGTAAGTATCAATTAAAGCTGACCTACTTTTTAAGTGAACCGGGATATGTGCAACTAAACTATACATTTACTTTACTTTACTTTTGGGGTCCCTAAGTAATGTTTAGTCAGCCTTTCATTGTCACAGTTCGCCAGGCACACAAACAAAGGACAACAAATGTACTACGAAACTCTCATAATCACTCACTACGCACTGCCACGTTAAACCAATAATATTCAGCCTGCAGGGATGCACCGTGCCAAAAATGCGGTGTCGCGCAAGCGATTTCACGGGTCAGTGAGACCACCATGTTCAACGGTGTATCGAAACCACACTTCTTTTGACGTATTGATTCAAGTCTCAGCAACCTATTTTCCACACAACAGCACGCCGTGCTTTCAAAATTACAATAACCTGCGATCAGTGATCAGCTGTAGTTGTAAATAAAAATAAGGGATTGGTCGCTTTACATAGTCATTAAATAGAAGCCTGAGGCAGGACTTCGAAATCCCACCAGAGCTGAAGCCCTCCGCAGTCACCGCAACGCCGCCTGATTTGGTCAGAAATTAAGAAATAGCGAATTTTGCTTTCACCGGAACTTCGACGACCAACAGTAACCTGCTCAAAGCATTTCAGAACCCTGGAAAAAAACTGGTGAAAAGCAAACTTACACATGCGTATCTTATTTTAACTTTTATTTTATTCCTGCAGGCGCTCGAAGTAGCGAGGGACTTCCCCTTGCATTATGGTTACTCGACGTAACGTAAAACAGAGGAGCGAAGCACTCACGTTCATGTTCTGTCCCGATGAGGGTTGTATCGCTTCCTTGTATGAAGGTCGAGAGGTCGGGATGTTAGATCTGAAAAAAAAGACAAGTGAACGCGTTGCTTTGAAGTGACGTATATGTGCTGGCAGGCCCGCAACCAGAGAGGGGCAATCGGGCAATTGCCCCCTCCCGAAATTTTTAAAAACGTATGCATTTGTTAGGTACAGCAACAAATTACATCATTTTGCCTCCCCCCGACAATATCAGTTGGTTGCGGGCCTGCGTGCGGGTGATGAAGCCTTAACTCGTATCGGGTGGCTTGCTCTAGCGACATACCCAGCTGCAGTGACACGATCCTGGTAACTGCTGATCCCATTTGTTAGGACAGCCTTGTCAAAAAGCGATCAAATGTATCCGTCGGACTGGTACCGAAGAATAGTCCAAAAGCGAATGCCGAGCATACAGTGCAGCGGTTGTAAGATCACCAGCACTGGTTCTTGCTTACGTCAGGGCTGGTGTCAGTAAAATTTGTTTCCACTGCATTGCACATAACAATAAGCTTAGGCCGGCCAAAGGCCCTACTGAAGATGAGGCGCGCGACCGTTTATCAACTTGTTTTTCTAATAACAAAGACATAAATAAAAAAGAAAGATTCCCTTGGGCAGAGCAATGGAATGCACCATTGAGCACATCTTGTGGTTAAAAAATAACACAATGTGTTTCCCAGATTGGCCAGTTATATATCGGTTGCTGAGAGTCCCAGGAATTGCTTTAATCTCGAAAAAACATTGTGGCCCTGAATCAGCATATGACGTCGTGACAATCAAGGTTTGCTGAGCACGCGCCTCAAGATCGCATGACGGACGAGTCCCAAACACAAGGCTGACGGCGCTATCAATCAGCCTGGTATGTGGCGGTGCGCACGCAAATCGTACGCCCTTTACCTGGACCGCACGACACAATGTCAATCATTTCATCATTAACAGGACCGCAAGTCGACAACCACTTGCGTGCCATGCTCCTGTTGCCTGAAATGGCATCACTGCGACAAAGGCTTTTCAAACACCAATGAAGAGCGGTGTCTGCTCGGGTTTCTCTAACGGGCCTTGGCTTAATTCAAAAGGAAGTTGGACAAGGTCTGTCTATGAAAACCTGCAGGAACCTCTGTTGCTGTCAAGGAACGATCGGCGCGCGCGTCACAGCACATCAGCGTTCGCCGTGAAACCTGGCGCACTGAGCAAAAATGTTTCGATTATGTCGATTTCTTCCACGGGCACTCGTCTTGTTTTTCGCTGCTTTCGACCGAGTCGGAGGAGCGTGTGAAACCACTCGTGTGGAACCACGGGTAAGTCAAACAGCACTGCTTTCGCGCATTTTCATTTCTGAGAAAATCAGCCACGCTTTCGTAGAATGTCAGTGACATGCAGTTGAAATTATGCATTATGCACTAGTATTTATACGTAACATTTTAGTCTCAGGTGCTTCACCGCACATCTTCTACATTTTATTACTAGTGTTTCACCATACAAACGCATCTCTTGCCACAAAACATTTTTCAGTTTTTGTTTTTTTTTTATCTTAAGAAAGAACTAGTATCTTTTAGTTCCTTAAGGCATTTAACGCTTTCTTTGACACTCAGCAAAATGCTTTACTGTCCCTCATAACGCGTCACAGTGGATTCCACCCCTTGCCTTACACAGGTAAAAAAAACCGTTGAAAACACAAAAGGACCCTTAAAACATGTAGCACGTTATACACTGCAATGGAAGCCCAGCACAGGCTCGAGTTAACTTTCGACGATAAGCACCAGCATATTAAAACTATCTTGAATACGTTTTAAAAAAGCTTGGATGGAGGCATCAGTTGCCACAGCAGAGTTGTAAGTCCGTCCGGGCTTTTCGAGTCGGGCCGAGTTCGGGCTGAAGTTTGTCAAAATGTTTCGGGACGATTTCGAGCCTGCACATAATTTTTTTCCGCAACGACGGACACTTTTGTCGCCAGTAACTGTTGAAGCGGTCGAGTTGAATAAATCTTCAATGAAAAATGATTCATTGTAAACAGCTTAGTCATGTTTACTTTGCTACGTCACCATTACCCACAGTTGCGCATATCTCGATTCACTCGGTATATTTGGCTTTCGGGCCCAAATCGGGCTTCAAAAATAAATGTCGGGTTCGGGCTTCACAATGAGGAGGCCCGTTTACAACTCTATGTTACAGCCACGCAGGTAAAGCCGACGTTCGAGCATCACACACTACAACACGCCGTGTCCAGAACGGCCATGATGGCACTCACTTTTGCACGTCTTCGCTGAAGGATTTTCTCTGTTTATTCGTGCCGGGCAGGTTCCAAGTCGGTTGCCTAGTGACTGGTTGGAGAGGAGGAGGGGCATCCTTCGGGTGCTGCCTTTCCTTTACAGCGACCTGGGGGGGTGCGGCAGGTTCTTGGAAGTCGAGCTTCTGCTTCACGTGCTGCTCGCTTCCTCTGTGCGAACAAAATGCAAAAATGTTACGGACAGCATTTTTTCCAGCACCTCACAAGGACATGATGTTGCAGGACAGGGGGGTCTCCAAACCTTTTGTACGACGGCCACATAAGCCATTACATACATAACAGTTGGAGGACCCGACGTCTCACACACTGTGATTGTTTTTGGGTGTTGCATTCTACCGAATGGACAAATTTTGCGTAAATACAGGGTTTTTAAAGAAAAATGTTGGGTACCCAGTGTGGACTTGTAGGGACCCGATTATAATTTTTGCTGCTGCAGAAGAACATAAGTGTTACAAACCTGGTGTGAGCTTTCTCAATAATGCTACCGTTTCAAGAACATTCCGCGTTTTTTTGTTGCATCTAATCTCTAGCAAGGCTTCGGTTAAAGTCCATCAAACTACAAATGCAACAAATAGCAGCATCGGGAATCCAAAACCCCGTCGAGACGCCACCGAAAACACTACAGTTACTGACAGGCGCCATCCTGCAACGCCGAATTGCTTGAACCGAGCGGAGGCTATACGCAGGTGACAACGACAACATGCAACAATTTCCTGGGTCCATTAAAAAGCCTTGGCGATAAAATTTGAACGGCAAACGCCGACACTAACACACTCAGCTGGAAAATACAACAATAAAAACAACGCAACGAACCTCTCTGAAAAACTCGTTTACCAAAGTTTTACAGTTTGGAAAACATTATGCAACAGCGGAGAACATAAGACGGCGGAAGCCAACCTGCTCAAATGCATGCAGCACTCAAAACAGGACATACGTTCTATGTCGGGCAAGAGGGAGGGCCGTAGCTGCGCAAGCAAACGACGGGCGCAAAACCACAGCAAACGATGAGCAAAAGAAAGGCACCCAATTGTGGTAAACGATTACTGCGGCCAGCAAAGCAAACAGACTGACCAGCTGTGACTTTCTCGATATGCCTTACTTACTCCCTTGCGTGACTGAAACCGCTTTCAGCGTGCTGTGCGACAATTCCCATTTTTGAAAGACATCGCATATTGTCACTTGCTTCTTATTGCCATGGTGATGACCAGTTGGCAAAACAAGTGGTTCTTATCTATGCTGACCAAAGTAGGTAATACTGTCGTAAAAAAGTAGAACGAAAGAAGAACAGGTTCGACAATCTGGTATAAATTAATGATGATATTATGGAAGCGGAAACCACATTTTTTTCCGCTTTCATTTGTTCGAAACGTCACCGATAACCGCGCACAAAGTGCTTATTCATTACCGATTAAAGCAATTCGAAGATCTGTACAATTGCACGCGACAGAACTTCGAAAAAGTTCAAAATTTTGACTGAAGCTGCAAAAAAGCAGATGTTTTCCCCCCATCCCGTCTTGCTTGCGATGACAGCTCTGTTCTAAATATCAAAAAACGTCAGCAAGGAAAGCTTTTCCAGCTTTCCACGAGCCGCTGGTATGCCAAGATCGCCGCATACTACGCGCGATGCTCCGCTTCGAATGCTCAGCGGCGCAAATGAATCGAAGCGGGACACGGGGTGCGGGGCGGAAGACAATGGCGGATGAAAGAAATGAGCTGACTTCAGCGCACAGCATGGTGTGAATGATGATGATAATGATGAAAACATAAATTCGAGTAGATGAATCGGGTGCGAGACAAAACAGCGCAAGACAGTCGAACGCCGCATCACGACACAGCTGGCTGACCTGATTGCATTGGTTCGTCTTGCGTGTTAGTATCCTTACGCTTGACAGAAGTTGGAGAAACGTGATTTAAATGCAAAATTGTAGAAAACACAGCGGAAAGGGTGCACATTTTTTGACTACCACACACACACACACACACACACAGCGTGTTCACCATTTGTCGGACTGTTGTGCGATTTTAACCGGTTAACAAAGAAGATGGCGAAGGACTCCTTGCGCGTGGTATTTAAGATCAAACAATGTGCACGATAACTCAATACCAGAAACGCGAAAAAAAACTTTCGAAACTTTCTTTTGCAATTTTCTCCCCGAATGTCCGTTACACAAGAACCCGAACTGCGAATCTGGAATCGATCCGGAACCGCCAGTCTGCTGCAAAACCACCGCACAGCGGCGCACGCGTATTGACGCATTGCGCGACACTGACGTCAGTGGTGACGCAAACACTACAAAATTCTTTCCGACCAATGACGGCCGGAGATGGTTGCTAAGCCCTGTTGAAACCATACAAATGAAACAAACGCTTTTATTTCATTCCTGTTTTGAGAGCTGTCGGATGAATACTTTGCAATCTGATTTATCATTATCACACCACGAAAAACTGTCAAGGCATACCAGAATATGCCATTGAGAATAAATAGTACCCGATTATCCGCTTTGAATCCTGAATATGGAAAAAATGTAAGGGTTGGACTGGTTCGCAACAAGCCAGTTTCCGAAAATCAGCTAAACAGCTAAGTTTCCACAGATTTTTGAAATCATGGCCCGCCCGTAAAGCGATATGTCCAACTGACCAATATATAAAAACTTCACTGCAAATTTTCGGGCCTGACAAGAGTGCCAACAAGCCTGGGACACACGAACGACGCACACGGAATCTTCAAACGCTGTTCTCGTTTTCGTTGGCGTCTGATAAAAAGAACGTACAAGGGAATCGAGCACGCCTCGATGCCACGCGCTCGTTGGCATGGCAACAGGGTAAAGTGATCGTTATTAGCGCATTAGCATGGGTGATCGTCTAATAAGTTCAAATACCTCGCATCCACGTCTAAAAAGCTAGAATATTTCGCATTTACGAAAATTACAATAAAAAAATGTGACACGCAACCAGCACATTCTAAATCGAGAGCCCAGGCATGGGAGGGAGGGTCTTTCTACACAAACGTGTGTTAACAAAGGGCAGCGTGCGATTCGACACACGAAGTTTTGTTCTGGGCGCTAAAGCTGTTCAAGCTGCAGTCTTGAGGGCACCAAAAACTACATGCTCTACCACGGTCTTTAAGTGTCGCTGCTTTCATCGCCGCGCCAACGTCTCGGCAAAATTGCACTTTCCCACGTCAGGATAATGGTTTGAAATTAACTGAAAACTAGAGATAAACATATTCAGGAGAGTGAAAAGCAAAATATCGAAAAACTTCTTGAAGATGTTGTTTGTCTTTGAGAGCTGGTCTAAGCATCAAGCTATGGGTGTACTTTTCAAAGAAATATGTTAGTAATCGTGCTCAATTCTGACAAAAGCGATAAGCCAAGGTTACGAAGATAAAGGAACTTTCCAGGAGGCAAGAGACTGTTCGACTAATCTTTGCGAGCCTAGGAAAGCACTGCTTCCACTAATATAAATAAAACTCGGCACGAACCGATTGAGCGACATTGGAAAAACAAAACACTGTTGAAAAACTGGAGCATATCGTTCTGTAAATGAATATGATGTTATTTTTCGCGGGGCAACAGCAACACACCCCCCTCCTGTGACTTCGCTGATCATGACGTCATCGCTTGAGAAAAATTTAGCTAAATTTGTGGGAAAGGTTATATGCCACACTCTATATTATGATTTCACGGTTTTGCCACTTTCAACAACGCTTCGCCACATGCTTCTTGAAAAGGTAAAATATGCTTTTTGCTGAACTCAAAAAATAGATTATTATAAAAAGTAAATTTCTAATTACTACAATCTCGGCTAAGCCCGAAACGAAGCAGCTACATCACCATAGGCCCTTAACCGCAGTAGTTCCTGATTGAATTGCCCGCATAGCAAAGATCAACGTATCTTCTCAATCGTCGTTCTGCATGCTTTAAACCTTGGGCTGCGAAACGGGAAGTTCTTCCATGCGTGTTTTAACATCATCCGGTGGTTCCCCCGCTCGGGTCTGCTCGCTACGTGCCGTGTGCAACAAGAACTTTGTCAACGTTGCCCTTGCTGTCATGATCAATCGCACCAGGAAGACTGTCCGAAGACGAGAGCGGGGACGGCTTTGTTATTTGCGAGCGGCAGCTGTAGCTTGCAACTGCTTGACAAGAACGGGAACGATTCACTGGAATCGTTTGTTCGCGCCTCTTGCTAAACGTGGCATTTAATTAAAAGCACGAGCTTAACCTTCGAATTAGAGTCTGAGTGGCTTCTTTTTCAAAGTCTTTGTGGCACACTTATATGAAAGTGGGGGGTTATCTACGTTGAATGCGAACGTTACAAAACGGGGCGGGCGGTTTGATTAGGCCTAGTCCTAAGGCAAGTCTTCAGCAATGTTTTGATTGAATTAATCTGTAAAACCGGCGTAAAATGTAAAGTTGCAAACAATTTAAAATTCTTCGGGGAGATTCGAATCGCCGACCCACATAGATCTTGAGTGTTTGGACTAATGACATATTTTTTGCTGATTTCCTCGTTACCATGCGTTGCCATATGAAAGTCTTGAGCTTTATTGGGAAACTGCCGACAATAACTGTCGCAACGTTATCAAGAAATTCTTGTCCGTTAGAAAACTTGTTTTGTTTCATGTTAAGGAAACTGCTGGACCTTCACTTCCACAGCTTTTGTCTCAATCTGCGCACATGTATTATTACCCTAAATCATCTGAAAGGACCGGCACGGCAATCAGCACAAAAAGCCAATTTTGTCGAATATTTACGGGAAGCAAACTGTAAAAACAGCAGGATGTACAGGCTAAGCAGGCCGAGATGGGAATAGCATAGTATCTTCGAGGATACATCTCTTGCCTGGCTGTCGCCAAGCAGGGCGTTCATAAGGTTAAAGATTCTCTCATACCGTTGAATTAATATTAAATACATGTTTTTTATCCACTTCATAAGACAAGAATGAAGCGCCCATCACTAAAAATAGGTGAAGTGAAGCAAGGCGGGGGTTGAAAATTTGCAGTGTGGCGACGAGAAGCAGGATCGAGAACTGGTTATTTATTGGTGCGTAACGCCAAAAAACGCCAAAGCACTGTCCAGATCGTTTCGCGCTGAACGCGGCTGGTCTGTGGCGACGGGTACTGCAGATCGGTGTTGTGGCCCGACCCGTGGCCGGCCACGAAGCAACGTTCAAACAATAAAAAAACAAAACATTCCACCTCCTGGGAGTGGCTTCGCGTTCCGGCTCCTCCACCTCTTGAGAATGATGTCTGACGGGCGAGGCCCTGACCCCGACCGACCGTGGGCTGTAGGTCTCGGGGCCGCTGCACGACGGGGGTATGGCCCGTTTCATCAGACGGCCCCAAGTGGCGATGTTGATGTTCATTTGCTTGGCGCGCAGAAAGCTTCGGCCTGTAAAGGATTGCGCGGTTGCGAGGAGCTGCGGGGGAAAAACGCAAACGCACAGACCAGGGGCTCTTTAAAGGGGGTAGGACCCCCTGGGGGTCAGGACGCGTTTCTGAAAGCCGAAACTATAGTACGTTTGTTGGAATAAAACCATTGTCGTGTAAAACCGAATCGAGTATAAGCCTTTGGCACGGAGCGGCATGGTCGTCTATTTCTACCCGCGCCTTGTACCAATGTGCGTGACATCACAATGCCGTTGAGGTCATAATGCGTTTGGTTGATAAAAGTTTGTGGCACAGGCATTGACTAAGACTTCCTCTTTCTGATCAGCGTGATGACTTGAGGCATATAAAAGATCTTTACGAGTTTGCAGTAAGAAATGTAGTGAGTAATCTCTCTGTGTGTGCCACTTTACTTAGTCCCTCTCTTGACTGTTTGCCACTTCAGTCAACCGTCCAGACGTCGGACTTGACGCTAGGGCGACGTTTAACCAAAACACCTCCGAAGATCGAACTCTGGGGTGGGGGGTTCGGTTTCGGCGACGGCAAAAACGAACCGGTACCTTTGTTCCTGAATATCTTCTTCTGCCTTTGCAATCTCGGACGTCGTTCTATCTTCGGGTTGCTGAAAGTGACCTGCGCACAGGATATGCGTTCGTTGCAGTTGTTAAAAAGCTTCGGACAACATTGCCCGAGCATCGCTTAAAGCAGCACGAACAACATTGCGGCAAGCGAGACAGAGGCGGGCTTGTGACATCATAATGTTTGACGAGTCGTGACTAGGAAACCGAAAGTCGCACTGCGCGGCAGCTTTTAATGCAGTGGTTTTCAACCTCTCTTCTACCACGCGCCCTTTAAGTGATTGCCCCCTTGTTTCAAGCGCCCGAGCTTAAATAAGTTAACTGGACAGAAAACTTTCCCGTTCAAACAAGTTTCCATGTTGTAGAGCGTGTAAGGGCTCACGCTCCCCTGGAAATTATTCACGCCACCTGCTGAGGCGTGCCCCCCAGTTAAGAACCATTGTTTTAATGCCCCTTACTTCAGATCGTAACTAAAGTAGGGTCGGACGGAAAGAGCGGCCGTAACTTCAACACCGCGCTCTTGTTCCCACTGGCCCACATGCGCAGTTCTTCTGCTCGTAGAGGGTTTTTTCGACAAGTTTCAATTTATGCGCAACTTAAAAAAACACGTCGACTTGCAAAACTTTTACGACGCCAAAGCAGCTTTGATGCTAAAACACTTGCGCAGCAATTAACTCACCTCTGCGAACAAGATCCCTTTCGGTTCTAGCTGCAGCGCCATCCCGTGGTGCTTGTTATCAAGGAAGTCTTCAAGTCGAAGGAACTTGACAGCTGACATGGCCCTCCAGTCTTTCCAGTACACGGCCAGCTCCAGCTCACGTGACTGCGATGCATTAAGGAGTGCTTCCGTAAAAAACAAACTCAATTTTCTCAAAAACACGCATAAAAAACACACAATTTTTAACACGCATAAAAAAGCACGTCAAAGATTCAGCAAAAGCGAAAAACAGAGCCTTCAGAAAATTTCGTATGTTGCGTTGTCAAGTTCCTGCAGAGCGCGTTACTGCGCGAAACTGTGTTTGTGCATGACGCTTCTTAACGTGGTTTCGATATAAACATGTGCACAAGCTTTGCTGATGATGATCACCGACGACTTGCAGGCAGCAGCTTTCTACGAACGGCCCAATATAAAAACGCACTCTGATAATGATCAGTTGCAAATCGGAAGTAAAAGGATGTATCATCCACGTCACACGCATGCAACAAGCTATAATATGTGTGTCAATGTAAAATTTGTGTTACCAAAAAATACAACAACAAATTGTAAACAAGCTCGTGGAAAGAGCATCCTTCCGACTTATTACATTTCCACTCACAAAGAACATCCCTTTTGGTGTTGTTAGAATATACGCATTTTTTCGCTGGTAAATTAAGTTCATTTGTTGTTTAGTAATACGCCGGGCTTAGCTAATGGTAATTTTGACCAAACTGTAATCGCTATTAAATCCATTGGCCAGCATCATCACTTTGCATCAACTTGGCAATATGATTTGTACCACATGTGCTGAAAGGTTCAACAAAGACAGATTGGATGATATTTGACGGACTGACGGTTCTTTCGGGGATGGGACCAGGAGGCAACGAAAACAGGCGGCTAGATTCTCTACTTCTTTGCTTGAATAAAGTCATGCTTGATTGTCGCACGATCTGATTTAAGGCGTCAGTGCTACGGAAACAACAGCTACCGATTTGTCCTTTGCTGCATTGAATGGAATGAACGCGCGAGGAATTGAAGGCTGCCGAGGAGAAAATAACGCACAAGTGCTTAGGCCTTCCTGTTTATTTAGGTTTTTCTCTAATTTACGCACGGAACAATGTCGTTCCAGATTATCGCTGCAATTTCATGGCGCAATGCAACAAAAGTGTGTACCAGCATGTTCCACGCCAAGCTGTCGTCCGGGCGACCTGTCTTTACTTGACGACGGTTACTAACCGCGGCAGCGCTTTCATCGAGACTGTGTGTTCAGCAATGATCAGACGCGTCTCGCATGACTACCAATGGCTGCCGCCTGTGCCCGGAGTTCAATTTCGAAATATTCACGCTCGTAAGTTCTTCAGAATGAAACAACGACGCGATGCTCATTTAATTGCAAGGACCGGATATACGGGCTTTCGAACATATTGAACCTTCAGATCAGGGGCGGGCGAACGTGTTCTACAGGTGGACGACACTGAAAACGTCATTGCTACCTGGAGCCGCATATATTACATTTATCTACTTCAGTTGCAATTAGCGTTTGTAGCCTTGTATTGTTTCCTTTCACATTTACGCTGTTGTGCACATACCCGGAATAAAATCTCGAGAATTCTACTCTAATCGATAAAATGTACGTGAGACTGCCCTGCAGGCCACACAAAATGCCCTCGTAGGCCGTAATCTGTCCACCCCTGCTTCAGACAATGCATTAGGACCGACCTTTCCCAAAAATAAGTTCAAACCGGGCCTTCAAACGCGTTAAACATCTCCCCAGGATCTTAAAAACGGCTTTCTTAGGAGTATATTACACCTGTCAAGAATAAATTTGAGGAGTGTGGTCTACACGTCACAGTGCCGCCGATTCTAGAACACGGCTTCCCTTCCTTCGCTCACACCATCACATCGCCATAACACGTTTGTACTTACTCGCTCTACGTCGACGACGAATTGCTGGCCCCAACACTGGGCCCCGATGGCCTTCCATTGCGTCTGGCCGATGACGATATTGTCGCACTTCAGGACAGCGGACACTTCGTCTGAAAGAAACGATTCGAGGGGCTTAATCGCCTCGCAATGCGCAGGACTGAGCGTGCACAGGCAGAACAGTAGATATTTTCAACAGTTAATATCATTACAAGCAAAAGGACTTAGTTGCCGACAGCGAATTTTCGGGGTGTGGTGAGGGGAGGTGGTTGCAGGCGCAGGAATGGCAAACGAGCTGTAGACGGCGACTAAACAAACCACTGTTAACAGAAATTTGCATGAGACAAGAGCGATAGGGTGCAAGACACGACGCCGGCCTAGCTTATCTATTACTCCTTGCGTTTCAACAGGAGAGAAATGACCGGGATTGGTAATGAGAGAGATTGCGTACCGCGGTCCAAAAAAGGACAATTCAGGCGCAGCTCTGGTAAGCACAAAAGCGAACAGACAAGGCTTCTTACAGGACAGGTCGTCCGGTTTGACGTTGTACTTGTTGCTGGTGCTCCTGCCATGGAAGCTTTTGCTCGAGCCCCTGATCCAAGTGGTTCTGTTGTCGGGGCTGGCGGCAGGGAGCTGCACGGTCGTGTTTCGGGAGCGGCCGGGAACGTTGTCCAGCAAATCTTGGCAGCCGATCAGACGAACATCCAGTTTTCCTGACACAAGAGAACGAAGCGACGTCGGCGACAGTTTACGCATCGCGCACGCGTTCCGTTGTGTTGCGTCATAGCCCGAAATGTTTTGTGTGTTGCGTCACAGTGCTTTTATACGTGGACAATGGCCTCGAGTGACACGCACGTGCACGGCAGCGATCGAAACAATGCCGGTTTGCGTTCTATCACAGAATTGCGCTCGGCAAGGAACAGAGTCGTAGTGCATTTCCGCTTTCTTTTGATTGTCGTGTGTTTGATCTCCTCGCCGCGCATGAAAAGGGCGAAGCGCAATNACACACCTTGTGGCACTCGGGGTAGACGAATTTTGATTGTTAACAAACGATCACACAACAATAACGCCGATCGCTTTTTGCAAACCGCAACGCGAGTGTCCGGATGCGGAACCGAAACTGATTTTTTTCTCGGTCATCGACCGAAACGTTTTTGAAATGACCGAAAAGATTAAGTCATTTCGGTCACAATATTTGAAAATAAACGCTGAAAACAGTTTTCGGGCGAGTTTTAATACAACTGCGAGACAAATAACCGAAATGCTTTTAGTAACCAAAATGTCTCAGCTAAAAATGACTGAAATGTTTCAGCGAAAAAAAAAAAAAACAGAACTGAATAATACAACGACACTGAGAAAGAAGGTGAACGGGGAAGCAACCGGCGGAATGAAGATCGCAACAAAATAGGATTCGTCCGACCTAGTGTCGATTACAAATGACTTGTAGAAAGAACCTCATGAACCGAACTTCTGTTAAAAGAAAACAGCAGCTTACCAGTCATTTCAACCGGTTTGGGCATGGTCGAGTAGTGGCTCAGGGCGGTGTTCGGCTTGCGGCTGTCCGGGCCTTTTTGGCTGTCCGAGCCGGACGCCGATCGGAAGTGGACCGGCGACAAGAGACTGAGCTCCTGTTCGAGTTGCTTGCGTTCGGCTGAGTCGGTCGGCAGCTCGTTTGAGCGCAGCTCGAGCGAGAGCCTCAGCAGATCGAGCTTCTGCGACGACTCCTGCAGTTTCTCTTGCACCTGTTTCGACGTCACGGCGGCAAAGTCACACTTGGGCGGACGTCGCGAGACGAAAACGCGGAGGCCATCTGCGTGGTCGCGAGGGACGGGCGATGACGCACCGACGTGGCGTCATAAAAAAATCACCCAATCGAAACCAGCAGCAATACGAATTGATCTTTCAAGTTGACAACAACGAATTGCACAGCATAACTGTCTGTACTCTATGCATGTATGTACATGTAATGGTGGTGACGTGTAATGGTGTTGACGCTGCAACACACTTTAATAAAGCAAAACGATGTCCGGGAGACGCGTGTGGGGGGGCTACCTTCCTACTCTAATATGCGCCAAGCAAGCCACGTAAAGAGCAACACTTTCTGCTGCTGCAACCGCATGTCACGGCGCACCAGACTTACAAGCACTCGGAGAAAGGGTCGGCTCGTTTTTTTCCAAGTACGCGGTAAGCTCAAGCAACAACGATGCAAGGTTGCCGTGCTGTTGTTTTTTATACGAGTTCGCACGATTTTCAAGTATCCTTTTGTTCCAAAGCTCAAGTTTTTATTTTTAGAAGACTGTTCAAAACTTCTTCGCGGCAGGAGGCCTGTTTTGGTTACGGGTATTGAAGCATTTCATAGTTCAGTCAAAAATGTACTTGGGAATATGAAGCGAATGCGCATGAACTACGACGTTGGAAGCATCAACCTTAATCAATGTGTTGACGGGTAAAAGCTGTTTTTGGACAGTTTGGTCCGGAACACAGAGTTTTACGAAAATTGGGCAGAGATGCAAAACAATGGTGATTCTAGGCTCACTTGCAAACAGCTTCTTGAGCTAAGCGACAAATGTCAGGGACGCTGACACCAGTCGTAATAGTGGACGTTAAATTCACCAGTGGCCACAATGGATGTTAAATTCACTTGTCGTAGTGGGTGCGTTAAATTAAAGGCACCAGTCACCATAGCGGATGTTAACTTCGTTCTGACCAAGAGACCAATGCCAGGCGCGCGTAGAACTCACTAGACCGTGCACAGGACTTCGCTCTTTTCGGAAAATTTGTGCCAAAATCGCTGAATAAAAACTTAAAAAAGCTTTGAATGCGACGCGTACCTCCTGCAAAGCTTTTTTGTCCGCTTGCTTGCCGGCGCTGTTCAGCAGGCGGACAACGTTTTTCGATCCATCAACAATTGCCGACTCGATCTTGACGTGGTGACGTATGACCGCGATTCGTAGAGCGAGCGAGTCCATGCCGCCAGCATTATCTGATCGAAGCAGAAAGAAGTAGTGTACTGGAGCTGAAGCGCTTTAAAAAGTCGTTTTAAGATCAACGCTCTGAGCCATCACACAGCGGTATGAACTTAACACGGGTTGCAACTTGCAACTGCGAACCAGGAAGTTAAAATCGAACTGCTGAGCCCGACTGCACGTACGGATGTGTGTCCCACTTTGACTACTTGTGTCGATGGCATGTCAAGCACATCAAATAGATAGACTCTATCCAGCTCTATCCAGCATCAAATAGACTTTAACCAACTGAACTTGTGTTGACCAGCAGATATGGAGCAGACGAATAAAAGTCGGCATTAAAGTTTTACTGTTACTTTTCACAACAAGAGCCATTGTGATCGCAGTTCAAATAAAACCACAACTGCAAAGCTGGCTTTTTCAGGAAGTGCGATAAAGAAACGCAGAAGCAATTCAAAGAAAAAGTCGCCATGTAAGACAACACCAGAAAACAACGTCCAATTTGTTGCTTGCCCATGAAGCAGAGTTGCGTAAAATGTTGTACAGAGCAATAAAATTACCACTGTTACCATGTTATACAAAGCAATAAAGTTACCACTTTTACCAGGTTATATAAAGCAACAGAAAGGTAGATTTGTAAACATTTAATGCCTATAGGCAGGCTACTACCAGGAGATTTCGGAGCTTCAGGAGAGGTGACGGCTGAACTTGTTTTCAGCTGCAATATTTGCATACGAATCACTTCCATTTTCATCTTGCTCTCACTCAGCATTTGCTCGGCTGTGGCTATCAATTTTCGATCCTTTAAAAACAACATCAGGTTTTATTTACAAAAAGCTTGAAAGGCTTGCAGTTACAAACTGATTTAAAAAAAACTATCATGATATTCATCTGCACTACTTCTGGGAGCAATGAGACGGCCTGAAAAAACGCAGGAATTCGAGTCACAAACTGAAAAATATTTTACTTCTGTTTGATTTTTTGAACGAAAGTATCTCACACTCAGTGTTTGGTGCTTATTACAAGGTTATTGAGCAAAGCAATGCCTTCCCCGCGCATTGCGATAGCACTGGGCTTGGAGATAAATTGTGATCAATTCTACTGTAAAGTTCAGCAAAAAAATTCCGTTAAAACCAGCTGGATAGATACGAACTGAAGACAAAATAACTATAAAACACTACACAGTCATAACGTTCTGATCTACGCCTCGACACAAAAAAAGCTTGTGGAGACACAAAATGGCTAAATGAGCAATAGCTACATGCATTATAAGTGTCAGAAAAATTCAACGCGGCATCACCTTACTATGACCAGAATGGTATGACTTCAGCATATTTTCAGCACCTTGCTTAACCATGGTCTCAATTCTTAATTGTTTCTGCAATCCTGCAATGCGCAAGTCTTCCGGTGCAGCATTATCAGAGTCGTGAGCAGATGCAACATCTGTTTGAAAAAAAAAACACTTCAAAAACTAGCTGGAAATTATACAAAGAAACCATTTATTTTTTGATGAAATCCTGAAAAGAATACTATGTTATCAAAATATTGCCACCGCCACAGATTTTTCAGTGAGCTAAGAAGATATCAGCCCATTTTAGTATCGCTACAACAGGATGTCATGCAAAGCATAATACCAAAATACTCGTGACTAAGAAGTTAAAACAACACTATTCCAAGAGAAAAAAATCAAACACTTGAAAAAACTAACGCAATATATTCCTATGGTATGCTAGTTGTGCTTGAGTTCACACTCAAAGAAAGCAAGTAGGCTATATAGTCTCCACAAAGAAGACACAGTCGAATCTATCAGCAAATTTTTTTAGAAGTCGATTTCACATCACTTTATGCAGGGGTTTTTTAAAGGTGTTTTAGGGACCCGATTCGGGTCCCTAGAATCAGAGAAATCGGGTCCCTAACTTTTTCCTTAAAAAAACCCTGCTTTACGCATTCTCAGTCCTGAAATCTGCAATCAATGCTTACTGGTGCAATGCTGAAGGCCTAAAGCAAGAAAACTCTGGACTAAAATAAACTTTAAAATATCTAGGCATGCAAATAGCAAATATATATTTAACAACACTCCTAAAAACTGCATTATCAAAACACATTCTAGGGTATATGCATTTAAAGCATTTACAAACATTACTGTATACTTTCTCATTTTTTAATTATGACAATGGGGAGTGATGAAATACTGTCAAAATTACTGCATTTACATGTCATTTAGTAATTGTGGCTTTTTTTTATTGTGGTCATCTGCAAAACGTGACTTACATCATTGGCCACAACCTTGCATCCACCTACACAACAACCACATTCCATTTTGGCTTTCAAGTTCTGGACCACCTTGCAAGCAGAGCTGCTAAAAGTCATAGTAAAAACCACAATCTGGATGATGACTCACAATTCAAGAAAAAGCCACAATCGAAGTAAAGCCACATAGGCTAGCCACAATGAAGGGCACCATGTAAACACAGCAAAATAAAGGGACTCAACACACTAATTATACCACAATTTGTGTGCTTGATCTAGTGATGAAATCTGCAAGAAATAACTGTAAGACTCTTTGACAACATATTCACTGGAAAAAACAAACATGGCTATAATGGTTCAGTGAAAGCAAGGCATTGCATGAATCATCATGTTTACATGCTTTGGCACCACCAAAGAATTGTCCACATGCAAGGCTGCAAGTGTTTCTAAAATACCTCAAACTGAGCACTATTTAGACCGGCTGCTGGTAGACTGTGAGCAATAACTGGTGGTTTTTAATAATTGCAGTTAAGCGTATTGTTTTCATTTTACCAACTGGTGCTATTTGGCCAAGAAAACTGACGAACGAGGACGATTTTCCTCACCAGTATAAGATAGTGATATGTATGTTGTTAGGTCAGGGCTGCCACATCCACAAACATCCAATAATTGCGTTTCATGACTTTTCCATGATGTTTAGTGACAAAATTTGACTTTTCTGCATTGTTTTCACACATTTTTGATGTTTTATTTTTTGCTTTCAACATTTGATTGCTGCCAATAAATAATCTATCAGACAGTATTGCACAGGAGTCATTCTAAGCACAGAATTGTACTAATAATTGTGCAGCAGCCATCAGACTTTGGCAAAACAAAATACTGCCACTGCTTATCTAATCACTATAAAATCTGCTTCATAGCCAGAGAATTTCATGAGACCAACATAAGTTTACATATAACCACACTGAATAATCACAGTTACTTTGAGTGTTTTTTCTTCCACAATTCTTCGAGGATTGTTTTATCTTGTAAAAAATTCTAGGATTCATTAATTTAAAGCTTTTTTTCCATACCATTTACATGCTTTTAATGACAGCTAGGCTTTCAGGATTTCCAAGAATTTTTCACGACTGTGTGAACTCTGTAAACACACTTTAAATATGGAAGTGCTCTACAACAAATTGTTCTTCAGTCAGTTTTAACTTCTACTTGCATGGTCACTAGGGTGGGCCAAAAAAAAACTTTTTTTT
>JGI24159J19872_10001206_pt1 | contig 27703 bp, 16 predicted proteins | sample Ectturendosymbi4_FD_19872 | JGI IMG/M metagenome (IMG submission 19872)
TTCCTCGAAGCACAGTTCATAAAGTTTAATAAACAAACTTCACTTTGCAAAAAACTGTATGATTTTATCTACTTTAGTTACTTCGCAATTACATTTTGAAAAGTGTGCAGGACTTTATGGACACCCTGTATTATTTTCACACGCCAATGTGTAAACTTTTAGATTCACACAAAAGAGAATAGTATGCAACCGCGATCAGTGCGTTTGTGTGGTGGAAAACCTCTGCAAGAACGGAGCAGATATTTTTCACATTCTGTGCCGCAGCATCCAACAAATTACGCAGAGGTCATGCCACTAATTGGTAGCAACATTAGATCCAGAACACTGGCAAAAATTTCGAAAATGTTGCTATTTCCAAAAAAATGCACATTTCAATGGCAGAATCTCATTCGTATCTGGCAAAAACCGAGTCCGACCTTTGAAATTTAAATACTGATTGTAACCTCCCTTCACCCATACCAGACTCGAAATATGTTAATTTTACACTAAGCTGATGGAGTCCTTTTGCTTTGAAACTTTTGCTGTATTATTCATAATTTTATGTTTTGTTGCAAATTGAAGGCTCGCGGCTGCGGTACATTTTCCCTTCTTGGAGAATGTTTTTGCGTCATGCTACAAGTTCAACCGAATTTAGTTGGCAATCTTGTCTTGATGAAAGTCGGTTGATTCCATGTTAAATTCTTAGCAGGTGGGAAATATGCTAAGCGGCAGAACATGAAGCATTAAAAGCCATGTGTATGGGATGGTTGCGCAGCACGGTCGAAAAATTTGAGTTATTTAACCGTTTTCCAGACTTCTAAATTCACAAATTGAAGAAAAACCATGACTGCAATGAACTCTTTGTTGTTTAAGTTGACATAAAGGTGGATTTAAAAAAAATCCAATTCTATCTTCAGCTCCCCAAAAAAACGCGCTTATCACCGGCGCAAGTCAAATATTAAAAACTTAACTTTAGTTTTAACTGAGCGTTAACTGGTGATGAAATCCTTTGAAACCAAATTGCGCACAACATGAAAAACTCTGCGCTGTTTCAAATCTATTTTTCAGCCCTTTTTCATTTGAGCAAATGCTTTCGAAAAAGCGTATAGCTTGAGATCACCCAACACGCGGCTTTACCTCAAAACTCCCAATTTATAAGGTGGTGTTATTGGTATCTGTAGGTTAGTTTCAAAGTTGACTCACTTCAATAAATGTGGAACGGGTTGTTGTGACATAGTTGCACACAAGTTGCATGCTGTCCCCGGGAACAATTTCTCTGTGAGGTCGAACGTACCTCGCTGTTTGACTGTCGACGTTGTAATCACTATCTTCACTGATAGGTACCATTTCCATTGTACTTCTGAGAAGGTGAAAAAGCATGCACATTATTAGCAACAGTTACTGTAGTTCTGTTTTTCTGGAAACTTAAATTTTAATTCCACCAAAGGAAACTAATTTGTACACAAGGAAAAGGTTTGTTAAATAATTCCTGCAAATAGCGATCGAATATTATTGCACCTTCCACGTTTCATCAAAAATAATTTTACTTGTTTCCAAGAAATTTTTTTGCCAATTTCGTTCATTTTTTCTTTTTGCTACAGAGTTATTATCAATTGACACAAGGATTGTACGCGATAATGATCATTTTTACTCTTACCTAATTTTAGAAAAACGCGTGGCGCTCCTTAGGTATGACGACACAAATTACCTGATGTGTCTCAGATTAACTCCTCCAGCTGATGGACGTGCAAAAAAATTGACTGCAAACACTTTGAAACGGTTGGTGTTTGAAATGGACATTGCCTGTAAATTCAAAGTACTCGGGGATAGGCTTTGAGTATTTTACCGAGGTAATGTGCTCATTCATTTACATCCGAGCTTAGTGCTGGTCAGAGCCGTATCAGTCGCCATCCATACCCTTAATTGTGGGGGATACAAGTTGTCACATGGAGCCCAAATTTCAGTCCCGTTGCCACGGGGTCTTAACAAAGCTTCAAAATCTAAATATTAAATATGAAACACTTGAAATCAGTGAAATTTTTATTAATCCGTATTCTATTCGGTCTTGTAATTTATAGACACTGCAGTAGCTGCCGCTGTTACCAATAATAACATCGCCTGGTCATTTTCGATACATTTGTGAGATAATTAAACGTGTTGAAGGTTGAGAGAAAAACGTCATCATTCACTGCTTGGAGTGTTGAACGTGAAGTTAGCCTACATGCTTAGCTGTATCCGTCCAGAAGTAAGACTTCTACTTGATCAACGTATTTTTTGTAGTGATTCTTGTGAAAAAATGTATTATGGCAGCCCAGCAGACAGTCTTCTCGTATTTTGTATTGCATAGATGCAAGACAACTTTGGCGTTACGACCAAAGTTACACATTTGCGCAGCCTGCTTTTCAGCCAGCAGCCAGATGGAGTTAGTAGTTCGAACTTAGAAGAGTTTATTTAGCAATCACTACTAAATGAACTAGGGCTGTTAGTGGAATATNGATGTTAACCATGTTGCGTCCACGTGGCCTTAATCTATATTTGTTAACATTTATAGCCTGTTTGGGATACAAAANTTTGTTAATCTAAACATGTGCCATGCACCAAGAAATTAANATGTCTAGACATCAGAAAGGTTTATGCATGCGTATTTCGGCCAATTAAAAGCACGATGCGCATGCTTTTTAAGCAAAATTAACTTAAGCTCCTTAGCTCATGGTAAAGTTTATCAATTTGCGCTAATGAAAAAAACGTTCATCGCGACCCACTGTTTTGACCGGCCTCAGGTTTGCTGCTTCGGTAACAGTGGTTTCATAACTGAACGCTAGGTTTGATTCTGATTTCCTGCATATTTTTGTTAACGTTTGCATTTCATTACAACATCTCTATATAATCGTCGTTAATCAAATGACAATGATTAAGACCCAATTCCTTTTGTTAAGCTCGTTCAAAAATTTTTATTTGCAAACTACGAGCGTATTATAGGTACTTGCGGGAAAATATTTAATACTTTTATATTACATCGCACAATTTGCAAATGCTGTGTTGTGAATTAAATATATATTTATAGAATGTCTAGCCCCCCTGACCAAAAAGAAGTCCCCCAATTAAAGACTTTCTGGCGGTGGTTCTGCCGAAATTGTGTCTACAAGTGGAACTAAAATAATAGTGAAATAAGAAAAAATAAAAATAAGGATATTTTGTTGTGAAGGCCATTCGGCATCAAGATGTGCCATAACGTCGAAATATTTTTTAAAAATCGCCATTAGGGGGGCCCCTGTAAGCATTTTGGGAGAGCTCAGCGTTGGGATGCTACGGCACTGGTGCTGGTGGCTGAAGAAAACTGCTTCAAGCCATTTAAGCCTTTACAGACTTTTCAAACTTTAAAGATGAAATAGGAAATTTAGGAAAAACACAGCGCTTTCGAATGTATGTTCAGGCCGTTTACGGCTCCGGGGCTAGTCTTACATACCTGCGAGTTGTTTAGGCAAAGAAAATTCTGAAACTGAAGTCCAAAGCATTTTATTTTTTTAAAGAACTCTACTAACTCCAGTCATGGAAAATAACCCGCCCATGCAGGTCAACCTGTGGACACCATGCTGGAAATGAAGATGAACAAAAATTTCAGACATGGGCGTAACAAACCCGAAACTATCTATCGACAGCACAAAATTTAGTTCCAATACAACATTTTGATAACCATAAATTTTCCTAAGAAATTGAAATCGTATTTCCCTCAAAACAGCAGTTTCTTAACAGTTTCCGTGAAAAGTCTGAACGATCAAAAAAGGTAACTTACTGTTATTTCCTATACGTTTCGAAAAATTCTTCAAAACATTTCTTTATGCCGTTAATTTCTCCTGGCTTCATCCGATTTTGCAACGTTTTTTTAACACATGTGAGTTTTAACCAACAAAGCACATTTTGTAAATGTTTAGGGAGCCAGCTGTCTGAAGAGGCTCCCCGTCTGATGTGACTATGGATTCAGATATATATCAAAACCCTTGGTCTTACTTGTTCCAGGCAATCATTGCTGCAATCTCCACGCACAGGAAAAGATGTTTGGTTCTGTGGAATAACTATTGACACTGGACTAAGCGAATGCCCCAACCGCAAAACGCCAGCGTCGTTTGAACGTAGTTGCTCGGTGTAAAAGAAGCGAATGCCAGATGAATCGACAATACCTGCAAAATAACTCACGTTACAAGTGTGTTTCCAGGATGGTGAACGCATATTGCCCTTTCTTTAACCTTAGGTATTTGCTACAAGGATCACACATATCACTGAAACGTAGACGACGTGTCCTAAACGAGGCACATCTTATCTAGGCGCTCATTTTGGAGACAATTCTTTTGACAAAACATCGGATTTGAAAATGCCCCTGAAGAGACCAATACAATTAACATCTTTCCAGAATAAAATAAGTTTATGTAGATGTAATCCAGAAACGCGCGTATTGTTCGATGCTGTGCATATTTTTTTAGTTTTCGCGCAATCAGTTGAAATAGTCTTGACTTTTTCCATAATTAGCAATCCATTCGAACATACATTGAGGAAAAGTATCTAAACTGTTGTTAAGTTATACACAAATACAAGTCAAAATTTGCCTTAAATCCACACCTCTTATCGTCCCGACTCGCACGCTTAACTAATATGAGCAGTATTGCAACATTGTCCTCTGCTGTCTGAATGCTGGGTGTTGGTTTGCTCCAGAATGCTACAGTCACGAACCTGTAGGTTTACTTAATCCCATGAAACAAACCTAATGCAGTGAAAATGCGAAAATAGTCAGCGAGTTTTTGTCGTGACCTCCAGAATGCGTACTTTCAAGCGATCACAACCAAAAGTAACGTCACATTTAAAGATCTTGGAGAGCAGTAATGCTATGTGATAAGCAGGGCCTACGAGAGGGGGCAAGAGGTACATCGTGCACGGTCCCGGTAGGTACTGGGGTCCGGGAAGATGAAAGTAAGCACTCTCAGTTTTTCTTTAATCAAACCCAAAATCACTGGTGCAAGCCAGTTGCCGGGATAATAATTAATCTATTTGTACACTATAGCATGATTCTGATTACCATACCAATAAGCTATACACGTTTCAACGAGGGCCTGAGAAGCTTGGGGGCCCGGTATCAGTTTTCGTACCCTCCGGTAGAATGATACATTTAGACAGCAAATCTGATTTCCTTAACTTAAGGTAGGTGACTTCACCGGCTAAACTTAAGCCCGGCATAAGTTTGTTTGGGCATTTACCATGGATAACTTTTTGAACAGCTTTATAACACATGAGCTCAATGTCCAGAAGCTGTTCCGTTTTTAAAGAGGTTGTAATTTTGCTGCTTCCTATCAAAGTCCTATAAAAATTAATTGGTTTTCTGTAAAAAACAACTTTTCTGAAAAGAAAAAATAAAACTTCCAATGGTTTGCAAACACCACTTTTTTGTTCGTGGTTCACGCATTTAATATGCAATACGTCGTATTGCATCGAATTTTTCAAAATCATCTAATTCTTTTGGAAATACAAGTTTTAAGTTCAGATCTAAAAATTCGAGATTTGCTCTTTACCGGCAAACTAAATTTGCATATACCATGTGATTAGAAGGAAAGATGAAACACGTCATCGCATTTTCATTTTTGTGTTTGGGAGCACAAATTCTTTTGCTGAAAAAAATAGATTCATTCGAAAAGACAAAACTACGCATGCACTCGACTAAACCTACTGGAGAAAACAATTGCCTCTTTGGTTTAATATGCTTTATTAAAAGAAGTTAATTTTTTCCAAGTTGCTTAAAAAGTTTGTGCGTCTAAGTTCAGATAGGTCAGCATTAACTGTGAAAGATTTTTCACCTAGTGATATTTGTTGTCTGTAGTTTCCCTGAGTTTACTGTCCCACAAGTGTCGCAAAACTCCGTAGATTTGTTTCTCTTTATCAAATATAGTAAAAAACATGTAATAAACGACCGTGCCACTAAAGTCTCCAGCCATCGGCCTGAATCTAGGGTCACATTCCTCTATCTTTGGGAAGATTTTTTGTTACAATAGCCGCTTGATTTGTATGCAGCCTGCAACCTTACAAAATAAGCATTGAAATAAAATTTATCCACAAACAATTATTAAAAAGGAACAGTCCAGAATAAAACTTGAATTCTTGCCCAGTCAGCATGGGTTCACTTGCAAGGTTTTAATATTTCAGAAAGATTTTTGTTTAAGATGACCAACAAGCGTTTCAACTTTCTGAAATAAGCATTTTAAAAGTGCAGTAATTAATATAGACTTTTCCCACACTGACATCCATGTATGCCGTAGCATGAGTGTTTCTACAATTCAGGTCTAAAAGGAATAAATCTTTGCCCACATGTCGGGGTATCTTCAGTTTTGATAAAATCAGCTTTGGAAAAGACTAAACCAAGAAGGTCCAAGGGTGTAGTGACAAGAAAGAAGGGAGAAAATTCCATCAAAACGAAGACGTTACTTGTGGCAGTCCACACAGCTGGGATATTTTTCTGTTGAGATTTCACGGAAACCGACTACACGTCCTGAAACTTTGGTGCAGCGTGAAGCAGTGATGTGGCCGGGTCATATGTGTCGAGTCACTCACAAGTCGAGTCGAGGCACAAGCCCTTCAAGTCAGAGTCGAGTTAGAGTCATTAAATTTTTTTTGACAAGACATGACTTCCTCGAGCTGAGTTAGAGTCGAGTCAGAGTCATTAAAATTTTTTTCGAGTCAATACATGACTTCATTCGAGCTGAGTCAGAGTCGAATCACAAGAACTGTAGAGTCACTTCAAGCCATTGGTTTGCAAGCTCAAGTCAATGTCGAGTTATGCAAAAGTAACTATTCTCCCTATGCTTATTTAGCTACAAAGTGGTGCCCAATGCTGTTTCAGCACTTTTGCTACCAGGCTACTGTACCGTACTTAGATCTAAAAATTTGGTGAAAGGAGTTTGTATTAGTTTCTACTTTACTTCTCTCCTTCACTCTCAGTCAATTCCACATGTTTAACCCAACCCTTCCGCAACATATACACCTCCTTGTCCTTCACTTGCCTCAACAAAGACCCAAAGTAAATGTATGAGGCCAACTGCCACAATCACAATATGTAAATACTGCCCTAAACCACGATCGTGTGTCCAATGCGTTGCGCGCTGCTGGCCACTCAGTCAAAAGCAAAATTTCAGTTCTTCCTCAGCGTCAGGTAGAACCCGTGATACCACAAAACTGGAATAACACCACTTGGCGACACAGTGACAACAGAAACTTTGTGCCAATATTAATCATGGGTCGCTGAAGTAAAAAGCTCATTTCTTTGTGGGGAAACTCGTACCTGTGTTTGTCAGTAAGACGTTTGGAGATTTTTAAAAGATGACTCTAACTCGAGTCATTCATTGTAAGTTGTGACCAGAGTCGAGTCATTCGGTAAAATATTTTATTCGAGTCCAGTCATCACAGCATGGTTACTCAGCGTGACTCGATTCGAGTCACTAAAAAATCGTGACTTGAGTCGATCCATTGAAGCGAGCTGAGCCATTGATTCGATTCACGACATCACTGGCGTGAAGGAGCGCATAATGCCGTCCCGTTGCCCCTGACTTCCAACGCCCGATTACACCACTGCTTGTAGCGATTTGCTTCCACAAAGCATTTTGATGCAATTGACACAGTATAAAGAAAGCCATTAGCAATTTTTCACGTCTTTTCAAGTCAGGTACTTCGCCAGGTTTAACATTGACAGCCGGAACTATCAGTGAAAAATTTAACAAAGCTTATCAGGTATGTTCAGCAGGGGATACAAACTACAAACTAGGCACGGGCCTTGCAGGCTGGCGACGGACCTTCGCCAGATGCAACGGGTAATTTAGTGTGTAGTCCAGTGTGCTTGCTTTTTACCATCCCACTGAAGAAGTTAGGTCGGAACAAATAATTACTGGAAAAGCTTAGCCGTGAAGTGATTTTTGCTTGTGGATGCCTTCACAGCAAAACACAGCCAACTCTAGCTGCTTTGGTAAACCTCGTTCGTCTTTTCACATTTACATCAATACCCTCTTTCATTTGTCCCAACATGTCAAATGTTCTGATTACGCCTCTGCCAACAATAGGAGTGAAAGCTTCAAGTAAGCCTTGTTTTAGTGTTGGTTTGCGTTTCAGGCAGATGGGCCTGCCTTTTGGGTCAGTTTGTCCTTTCAACGTTTTGGCATATGAGAGGTGAATCACTTCTAGTCCCCCACAAGATGATCAACTCAAAGCAACCAGTGAAAAAATGTAAAAATTTTAGATAAAAACATCTGAATTTTTATTTAGGACATAAAAATCAAAAAGTGAAAGCAGAGCGCAATGCACCGTCAAACAAAAAAGATACTATTCTCGTCTTCAACTACCAGTTTAATTATGTCACGCTTTCATTTGTTCTTGGGTAATTTGATCGATAAAAATGACAATGGTTTCAAATTGGTACGTAGTTTTTAATTTTAAATATTAGCACTGAATAACAAGATTAAATAAATCTTAACAGATTGTTTGGAATGTTTATGTTTTTTCAAAGGAGATTAAGCGTAGAGAAATTGTTTTTAAATATTTAACGTCAAAACCCATTTAAGAAGCGGAATCTTATGCAAAGGCTTTGATACTGTCAAATGTTTTTTCTGAAGTAGAAATTTATCTCAAACAAAGCATCGTTGAGAAAAATTGTATTTACCCATTGATGCATTTGAAATTCTCTGCAATACACTTACCAGACAAACCTTGGGGGTTGTCATAATGTATTTGAAGAACTACAAACCTAGAATCATCCTCTGCTCCAAACGATAGTCCCACGTCCGGAGGTAAACGAAACATCTGTGTGAGCATACGTTACTTGTAAATAAACCAATCTGTATTCAAAAGTGGTATAACCAAATCAGTAGGGAAAAAAACCGACAATTTTTTTTATTATAATAAACACAACTTTGAAATATCTACACCTCAATCATAATCACGAATCATGATCATGAAAACCGTTTGAAAGAAAGCTGACATTGCATTTTACTTGAGTTGCTTGTTTATAAATAAGGACATTATACTAACCGTCAATAGAGACAAGAATCTTTTTTACAATCGTCACACTAATGCAGAAAATTTTTTAAAAGTTCTGTTGTAATATTTAAATCACGCTATACTAGTCGCTGTCGTGAAGGATAGCTCCTACAACCTCTAGATATATTAAATAAGGTACGGATTTCTCTCACCTCCCCGCCTTTGATCCAGGCAGCAAGCACTCTTGTGCACCGGTCAGATTGAACGGGAGCTTGATTAGTGAAACAAAATCCTTGATTGCCAACCGCTGAACCATTCTGTTTTAAAACAAACATATAAGGAACAATAATTTTTGTGGGTTTTTAACCGTTGGTGATGTACAAAACACCGTATTCAAGCCGGTAATTTATCAGATGTTCCGCCCAGTGATGTTTAATGAATTAGTTTTACTCCTACGTTCATTAACAGATTAATTTTCGGAACAAAATTAGAACCGCAATGCTGCACCCAAAAATTTTGGTCTTGATGCAAAATTGTGAAATTCTGCGGATCCGGAACAGTAAATCTAAAGTTGTGAACACAACACTTGATGCTCGTTCTCTTGCTTTGTTTACAGCTCATGAGTTCGCACGCTAACTTACAAAACGAATATCCTGTATCAGTTTGAGCTTTCTGGCAGTGCAACCTATCGGCTTTATCTTTACAAACAAAATTTTCTTTATAGAGCACAGAAGCAAATCAAGACTTGTGTTGCGAATTTTGAAGACATCACACTTGCGCACGGAGTTAAATTGCTATGGGTGGCCAGTGTCGTAGCAGCCCGACTCTGCTCCCAAATATGCTTACAGGGCCCCTCTAATGATGATTTGTAAAAAAGTTTTCGACGTTATGGCACATCACGAGGCCGAATGGCCATGGGCGTCCGAAGAAATTTTTCTAATCGGCGACAACGTCGACCTTTTGTTATCCTTTTCTGACTATTCAATGCAAATAGACGTTCACAAAACGCTTTACCCTCTCTGTACCACAAAGAAAATGCGCTATGTTACGGCATCAAGTCACAAACATTGCACTTCGTTGGCGCAGCAATGCTTCTTTTTCACTCATGCTTTTTTCATATAGTTTAAAACTACATGACTTGCCGCTATCTGCAGTCACTGTCTCACTGGATTACCTGCGAAAGATGTCTGCATTCAACAGTCACATGCGGTTGAAGAGTACCTTTGAAGATTTGTTGCTGTATTACGCAATAAAAATCAAGAGTAGAACAACCCGCTCGCAAGTTTCGCTACCTGCCTCTGCAGGCAAAGGAGCAGACGTGAGCAGGGGTTTGCTGGCCTTTTTACAGGTGCCACTGCCAGCAGTCCCGCCAGGCAGAAGCTGCCTATTAGTCGCTTACACTGTGGCAAGGATCCATCATTCGCTGGTAGAGCTGGCGTAGTGGAGCTCCGGTAGCACCACACCACTGGACATGAGTAAACAGCAAGCTCATCACTGCATGACACCAGAACGGTGAATCTGTCTCCTGCGCGGTGTGAGTGTCATACCGGCAATTAGATTGTCATTGCAAAAACTAAATCTATTTAATCGGAAATAAGTGTCTGACTTTTTGGAACTTTTTGGTTCTTAGTCCCAATTTTCAGGGGAAGGCAAATGCCCGTTTCTCCCTGCAGATGCCCATTCGAATGACCTTCACGACGAAATATCCTAATCTTTGTTTTTTCTTATTTCACTATTTTTTATGCTGCACTTGCAGACAAAATTTCGGCAGAACCGTCGCCAGAGAGTCTTTAATTGGGGGGTTTCATTTTTGTGCAGGGGTCTAGATATTCTGAAAATTTGTATTTAATTCACAACGCAGCATTTGCAAATTGTGCGATTTAATTACAACTTTTTAAAAATATTTTCCCGCAAGTACCTATAATACACTCGTAGTTTGCAAATAAAAATTTTTGAACGAGCTTAACAAAAGGAATTGGGTTTTAATCATTGTCATTTGTAATTAACGACGCTTATTTACAGATGTTGTACTAAAATGCATATGTTAACAAAAATTTGCAGGAAATCAGAAGCAAGTCAATCATTCAGTTATGAAAACACTGTTGCTGAAGGAGCAAACCTGAGGTCAGACAAAGCAGTAGGCCGCTATGAACGTTTTCTTTCATTAGCGCAAATTGATAAACTTTACCATTAGCTAAGGAGCTTAAGTGACTTTTGCTTGAAAAGCATGTGCATCATGCTTTTAACTGCCCGAAATACACAAGCATAAACCTTTCTGAAGTGTAGACTTGTTAATTTCCTGGTGCATAGCACAGGTTTATAACATTTTGTATCTCAACTAGGCTATAACTGTTTNCAAATGTACANATCAAGGCCTACNTCGACGCAACATGGTTAACATTCATAATCCATTAAGTGCACTACACTGTTGGTATAAGCTTAGCAGTCATTGATAAATAAACTCTTNTAAGTTCTAACTACTAATTCCATCTGGCTGGCTGGCTGAAAAGTAAGTAGGCTGCGCAAATATGTAACTTTGGTTGTAAGCACCANAGCTGTCTTGCTTCTATGCAACACAAAATATGAGAAGACTGCCTGGTGGCCTAGCCATAATACATTTTTTNACAACAATCACTACACAAAGTACGTTAATTAACTGAGAGTCTAACTTCTGGACGTGTACAGCTAAGCATGTAGTAGGCCAACTTCATGTTTAACACTCCAAGCAATGAATGATGACGCTTTACTCTCAAGCCTCAAATACGTTACCTTACAAACGTATCAAAAATGAGCAGGTGATGTTTTTCTAGGTACCAGCGTTAGGTCTGCTCTGTCTATAAATTACAAGACAGAATAGAACACGGATTGATACAAATTTCACTGATTTCTAGTATTTCATATTTCATTTTTGGGGTGTTGAAGCTTTGCGTAAGGGGTAAGCCCACAAAAAAGCATGGCAACGGGGCTGAATTTCTGGAACCTGTGACAGCGTGCCCCCAAATGGGGGGCATGGATGGCAGTTGATACGGCTCTGTGGACAACTCGCGGTGGTCGTTTCACCTCATATTTTGCCATGTTACAGATGTAAGAAAACAATGGCTTCCCTTCGAGAGCTTGAAGGCGCGTATACGGACTACATTCATTGCATACCTGACTATATCCCTGCATAGAAGTATGATTTAAGCACAGGTAAGTGTATGGTATGCTGCTAACCAGAAATTTCCTAGCGTATTTAGACCCATCCACTTGGTTATTATATTAGGACATTGTGTAAATTGATTTTGATTAGATGTTTCTAATTATTCATCATTTCTCTCGTAATTTCGTAGCTAACAAAAGTATACTTTTTGTGGTTCACCTGTTCAGTGGCGTACGCAGAAAATTTTCGTGTGGGGGGTTTTCATTCAGTGGCATATGGTGGTCATTTGTATTCGTGACGTCACAATTCGACGTCATAGTCATGTTTCCATGCCAACGTTTTGACGAAGTTTGTTGACATAATATACATATTTTTCTACAGCCACTCCCCTTAGTTCATGTGTCATTGCACTGAATATAAGCTATTAGCGCTCCAAGTTAGGCTATCGGAGGAAAATAAAGTAAACGCTACGCTAAAACAGTTCATAACTGCAAAAATATCAGGCTGCGCGTTGAAACAGGGGAGTAAAACACACTCATCAATGCGTCAGAGCAATTTACAACGGAAAAATCAGGTTGCGCTAATGTCCTGTCGAATACGAGCAGTCAAGCAGAGAAAAAGTGCGACTGGACTGGCTGGCGCACACCCCGGTTTGCAAGATCGAATCTTGCTAAACTGCACAAGAATTGAGAATCCGCATAAAGTACGCAAGAAAACTTTCGATTTTTTCTTATTTATAGAAGTCCAGCAAACTTTTAGATTTCCTTTTTCCCTTCTGAGACACTACCAAATGCCTGAATGCTTTTATGTTGACAACTACTGTTTTTGAGCTAGTGCAACAGTTCTATCATGCTACAGAAATTGGTGATGTAGCCAGTGGGGTCAGCGCTTGCGCTGATCAGCCTTAGCAGACAAAATAAAAGCAACTGTTTTGGATAAAGTGAACTATCGCGCAACACAATCTTAAACATGTGTAGTGTACGAAAGGTCTGCAAAAAGTGGTAAGATGTTTTCTGGACGCAGACGATAATGCAGATTCCCACCGAAACCTAATTATTACTTTCTGACCCATTTGCAATGTTCCTTGAAATTTGCATGCAAATTCATTCCATGGTATTTGCATTAAGTCGACAAAGTAACAAGCAAAAAGTGTGCGAAAACAATTAATCTCTCTTGCGCAAGTAATGAAGTTTGTGTAAAATATCGAGCTCAAGGGGGATTTTTAACCCCACCTCCCTTGCGTACGCCCTTGGACCTGTTTGAAGACAAGACTATTTTCATAGCAGCATCATTTTCTCCACATTTTGCGTTATGAGCCCGGGTGGGAAATGTTCAAAGATCAATTTGAATTCAACGCTCAGGCAGGCTTTAATTGCTAAAACCACCGGCAATCATCTGCATTTCTTGTTTTCTTTCTGTATCTGCGCTTATGCCACAATTTGTTGATTTCATGAGCATGGGCGTCCGTAGGGGGGAGCGAAACGGGCATTTGCCCCACCTGGAATCTGGGACTAAGCACCAAAATTTTCTGAAAAACCTGAAGTTTGCAGTTTAATTCCGATTAGTTGATTTAATTCTTGCAATGACAGCTTATTTGCCGGTATGACACTCTGCACAAGAGAAAGGTTCACTGTTCTGGTGTCATGCAGTGATGAGATTGCAGTTCACTCATGTCCGCTCATTTGCTCGCAGTGGCAGGTTGCGACATTGCGAAGGCACTGTTCCGCTGTTGGTCATTATTGCGCAACAATAACATGGCAACGAATCTTCAAAGGTTCACTTCAATTTACCGTAAAAGGCGTTTTGCTGCATTACGACTGTTAAACTCAGTCATCTCGGAAGGTAATGCAGCGAGACAGCGACTGTTGATAGAGGTAAACCACGTACCGGTAATTTCATACTGTGTGAAAAGATAAACTAGAGACAACTTGTTTCAATTCGATCTTGATAAATCATAAAATTACCTATGAAAAGACACCTTTGCCCCTGTTATCCCTCGTTTGAAAGGCCAGGGATACAATGCCACCGCTCTCCGACGTCCCTGCTTGCCGCTNTCAGCAGTCACTGTCTCGCTGCATTACCTGCTAAGATGTCTGCGTTCAAGAGTCACATGTGACAAAACGCCTAATACTGTAACTTGCAGTGAACATTTTAAGATTTGTTGCCGTGTTATTATTACACGATAAAGACCAAAAGTAAAACAATCCGCTCGCAAGTTTGGCAACTTGCTCCTGCAGGCAGCAGCGTGGCCAGCCCAAAAGTTTGGCGAGGACAAACAATTTTGTGGGGGACAAAATGTTTGATTTTAGGCGAATAACACTATTTTGTTTATGACACCGTCTCTCAAAGCACATATGACTGCATGTTATAAAAATATGTGGGGACGTGGCTCCCTAGGCCCCCTTGGCTACGNCTATGCCTGCAGGAAAAGGAGCGGACATGGATGAACTGCAAGCTCAGCACTGCATGACACCAGAACAGTGAACCTGGCTCTTGTGCCGTGTGANGGTCGTACCGGAAAATNAACTGTTATTGCAAGAAATAAATCAATTAATCGGAATTGAGCTGCTGACGTCAAATTNTCTAGAAANTTTTAGTTCTTAGTCCCAATTTCCAGGGAGGGGCAAATGCCCGTTTTGACCCCGGGGCAGATCCAGCCAATAAGGTTAGGGGGCGATTTCAGTAATATTTGTTGGTCACGTCTCGGGTTCATTACGGGTTCGCTACTTTAAGAGAGATGAAGTATACTTCACAACACTTCTGTGACAAAACAATGGATGACAAAATGGTCTTGTATTGCAAATGCTGTTTTCCGAATCGTACACAATCGTGGTAAATAAGATTAATTCGTAGGGTTTANGGGAGCGATCGCCCCTCTTGGATTCGCCCCTGTTTTGACACCCCTGCGGACGCCCATGGCTTTGACNTACCACGAGTTCAAAACTATTTGCTTGNGTTCATTGTAAAAGCACACCCATAGCCAAAATAGTCATTCTTTTCGCATTTACATGTTCAGCAANAATGTTGACCTCAAAACTAATAACAGAAATTACAGAAAACCATTCTGAATTTTAGGTGTGCGCGAATAGCTGCAATAAATTTGTTTCAAATTGATCTTGATAAATCAAGAAANCAGTTATGATACTGGAACGTAAGGGCACCTGTGCCCCCGTCGCCCCCCCCCATTCAAAGGGCAGGGGNGCAGTGCTCCCGTAATGCACCCCCGTTCCGGCGGCCCTGCTTATTAGGAATCTACCATCTATCACAACTAAATTGACAAGTTACGAAAAACATTAAAACTTAGCAAATCAAATGTTTCGGTCGGTGGACAGAAAAGTTACAATCTACTTGCTGATCAATGTTCAGCGCATTTGTGAGGGCTGCTGAGGCCAAATCCTAGAAAATTATCCACTCGGAACGTAATTGACTAATGCCGTATTGGAAAGACCCTTTGTTCATACGGACATATGTCAACCAAGAATTCCTTAAAAGGATTGTTACAATGATGAGGAAAAGGCATATGCTGTTTCTTCAAAATATTTAACAGAATTGCGGCGAATTACTGTGTATACCCCCGGCCGAAGCCGTATAGCTACTAAGTGGCAGGGTGGTCAGCTGCTGAACACTAGAGCATTTCAAAACCGCACTTTGTTAGGTAAAAATAAGATTGTTGGGCTAAAATTTCACAGCACTTTTGCTATATTAATACATTTTTATGTCAAATCAGAGATATGATAAAATATGTTTATTTTTCCACCAAATGTGGTTGCTGCCAGCAAACTGTGTATCAGTTGNGAAAAAATAAAAGACGTGAGCCAAGTATTTAAAATTGAAAAAAAAATTATATTTATGNGCAAATCAACTTGTATATATTTATGNGCAAATCAACTTGAACGAATGAGAAAATTTACTGTTTTNATGGGGAAAAATCATGTGCCTCCATAAATTTTGGTAAAGCAACGCCTAAACTCACCACCACGTAATTGCGTTTGAGTGTAAAAGTGGACAAACAATTGCTTGTAATGTATAGGCGTGTGTGAAGACATGTCTGTGAAATAGCGCAGGCGATTTGGAAATTAAGAAAAAATTACACAGCTATGCAGCAAAGAAGACTAAAAACAGTCCTTTATCTTTAAAATTTATTTTGTCAAACAGCTCATTATCTACGAATGACAAGTTTGTACAGAGCTATCAAAGTAAAGTTTGAAAGTGTTCCACATACTTTCCCGCTAGTACAGGTACAGCGATAACAGAAAAGGTTAACTTGTAAAAACACGAGAGCAATTTTTATGTTTTCCCTAATGCTCCATATCACCAACGTACCATAATGTCCAAAGATTAAGAGCTACAGTATTTGAGACAAATGGGGCACCTGACCTGTTTTCTAATATCTAAATATCTAACAAATTGCTAACTTTCGTTGATATAAAGNTCAACATTCATTCTTCTGAAGTACTATCTCCAAATGCTTCACAATCNCATCAACACTCGAAATCATGGTTTGACAGCAAAATTTCACTTGGTTGCAACAAACAGGTGTATAACTACTATCATAGTTCTATAAAAGTACTCCTAGTACAGAACTTTGTTGACAGCAGACAATCGACCTATACCACTAATAAACTCCACTATACCGTGTACTGGCGAGGGCCAACGGTGACAGGGTGCAATGATCTTTTCCAACGTGGAACTTTAGTACAGGAAATAATGCGGCGCTATTTCTGCTGAAAACCACTACACAGTTAGTAGGCAATTCAACAAAAGTATGAAAGTAAACTTCCTTTGTAAAAGATTTTCACTCTTTTTCTGAACGTTGTGAATTAGATGAGGTTTAAACTCAGGGAATGTGTGGTTTATGCTTGATTTGCCAAAAGTTCCAAAGTTTTTATTTAACTTTTAAAAAATGTTGCGAAGCAATCCACACGTTAATGCTGAAACATGTGTGCGAAACGTGATTCACTTATNTAATCTTTATAGTTAATCATTGATTTTGNGATTTGTATCTCTTATACAAAGTGTAAGTTTTAACAAAGAGGTTTCATNTTAGTCTATTGTTATTAAATAAATTCCCATGTGCTGGCGTTTTTTACCCGCAGTGGCTGTATGTTTAACCTTTTGTTGATTTGGTTTTAAGACCCGTTGCGTTTTTAATAATTTCTCATACCTGCATTGTTTTCTGTTTTTTTTTTGTAGACCTGCACAGTTTTTCAGTTATTTTCATTTTCTAGTTTTGTAGACGTGGTATATTCTAAGAATTTCTTGTACCTGCACTGTTTTCCCGCTTAGAAAACCAAAGTAAGGGTTTTATGCATTAACATAGGCTCATTCCGCATTCAACTTTACTTTTTAACAAAAATGCAGAATGTACGGAAAAATGTAGTGACAACGAATATACACGGTCAGAGTAAAAAATATAAAAAAGAAATCTTATTTAAGCGCAAGACTATTGACACACGAGCCGTCAAAATATTAATCGAAATGCTAGTGCCGGTACGAACGAGTCACAACCGCGCGGGAGTGTGGGCCGACCTTGACGTTCTGTAACAGCCATGGCGTTAGATAATGGAAGCTTGCAGCAGATCTTGCAAGATTACCGTTCACTGAGACCACTGATTACTCAAAGCAGGATGTGTTTGTTTAGGTTTTAATCCTGTGTGGAATGAGAAGCTGGAATTCATCGTCGGATACCCGGAACTTGCCTTTATTCGCTTCGTGGTGTGGGACAGCGATCCCATTGGACGTGATTTCATCGGCCAAACAACCATTCCTTTGCAAGTTTTGAAGTCAGGTTTGTGCATCACTTTCGGATTGCCTATTTATGGCAAATAAAAGACGTAAAAGTTGCATGTTTTGTTTTGTTTTGCCTGCCATCCAAATTATTTTTTGTATGTGCATTAATTTTACTATCGTCCAGCCGGTTGTGTAAGTACTCACTAAAGATTAAAAAACTGCATACAAGTAGAAAAGAAAAATTTCGACGCTTGCTTTCTGCATATCACGCTTTTGGCAATAAACCTTTTTGGGGCCTACAATATTAATTTTATATGAAGTGTGCTGCTCTTTTTGAACAGGCTATGCCGAACCATTGCAAAGCTTAATTATTGGTAAGGAATAGCTATTTCTGTAGCATGTCCGTCTGAGTCCAACCTTTTTCCATCTGCTTGTTGTCATGGCAATTTACTCTGCACTTACGTTTCTGCTCAGCCAATCCTTTTTTCAGGTTATCGCCACATACACTTGGTCGATCAGGAATTTGCATCACTTTTTGTGAAAATATCCCAGATTTACAGGGACGGCAAGGTAAATGTAAATTCATTTCGTAGCTGTTTCTTAAGCAGGGGCGTAACGAGGGGGGCAAGGGGGGCACAATTCCCCGGGCGCCAATTCACTATGGGGGCGCTGAATNATTGCAGGGGCGNTGAATTACTGCTGGAGGCGCCGAAAAGTCCCAACAATGTCACAAGTNCTTTCTTCAATACAGTAAATTTGCCTTCGAAAGAACTCAGATTTGACCATTGGGGCGCCAAACTTCGACCATGGGGGCGCCGAATTTGTTTTTTGCCCNGGGCGCCATCTAACCTCGTTACACCCCTGTTCTTAAGTCTTAAAAGTCATTATTTTCTGTCAATATATGTCTCGTTGCCAGTTTTATATTTGCGTTGCTGTCTGAAATATGGGTATGAAGGTATTGATAAAAACGATATTTTGGGGTTTAATAATATAGTTAAGCAAAATAAAATCAGCAATTTGCACATTTCTTGGATATACTTGCTTTACTTGTTCACATATATTACAAGTCTTTTGTATGCTTTATAAGAAAAGAGAAAACATGAAGAAGTCCAAAAACGTCGGTGCACTGATAAAAGATACTTTCCGAACATCTGAAAGGAGGTATGCTATACACTACTTCGAGCGACATAAGACAGATACTTACGTTTAGCTTTTAAAAAAGAAAAACGTAATTTTTTCACCCTATGCAAGATATAATGCTAGCAAGTCTTTTTCGACTTATATTGCACCAGATCAAAGACTTTTAAACATTTGAAGGAAAGGTTTGTTTCGGTAGGTAATTTNCAACTTTAAAACAATTATGATAGCAACTGCTCCCTGAATCAAAAAAGTTCACCATTGCAGTACAGTACTTCTTGCTGCTAGTCCTTCATATACGGCAATCGGCAACACTAGGGCGAAACCCCATTTGCGTCATGTCAGCGTGGTCATGCAGGGCTGTGGTAAGTTTTGCCACCTGTCCGTTAGGGCGAGCACTTGATCTGGTAATTTCTGAAGCTTACACGGGAATCTCAGCGCACATACTCGAATCCTGTCACACAATGTGTTGTCAGCCCATTCCAATTTTCAATTACTACACTAAACACGTTCTAAATGTTTGTTTGAAAAGGTTTCTATGTGTCGATAGAGATCATGTTGGTTTCAGCTGGTTTTATATTTTTTTACGTTTGTTGTTAGTTGTTAACATAAACATGTTACGCTTCTGTCAGGTGTTAACTTATCTAAATTTTAAAGGCGGCCTGGAAGGAAATTTCACTTGAATGAAGCGCTATATAAAATCTTCCTTTATTATTATTATTTTTTATTGTTTCAGAAAACTTACGAAAAAAAATGCAAATTTAGTTACTTTAAAATCCCTACTCATTTCCATTACAGAAAGTCACCAAGAAAGACAAACGTTTACGATAATTTTCCTAAAAAGCCTTGCGAAGAGAAACCGGATCCTTTTAACAACGCACCAGAAGACGTCAATGCGAAGAACGATGAAATGTGTGCAAGCGCTCGGATGGTACCAGGGTGGTGCAGCGGAGTTCCTGAACTAAACACCGAATGCCGCCCTGAAGCTCGCACCACAGTTGTAAAGACGCAACAACCAGTAAAATGTCCGTCAACCGAGATCAGCAAAGGTATGTGAACGCTGGTGGGTTCGAGCTAATTAATTAATTTGATGATTCGCTACACACAGGAAGTCAGGCCTTTAAAATACTGTTCTTACTGCTACTATAGTGGTAATTTGTAGCAGTTGCCACCAGGTGGATTTTCCAGACAAGCGGACATTTTTCTTCTGGTGATCTTTAATTTTGGCAAAAAAACAAGTGCAGAAGAAAATCTTCATTATGTCGTGCACTTATTTTACAAAACCTAACAGTCGCTGCAGTCTGTAATGTGCGATTGTTTGAAAATTTACATAGAGGTGAACTCAACAAAACCTCGTTTATGTGTTCAGCGAATGGGAAAGGGTTGTGCGGCCACTGTTGGGCAAGCACAATAAAATAACACTTAATTTCCCGGTAAGAAGCTCACGCTCTAGCAAAGTTGTTTCGTTTTCTCTTGCGCAACTTCAAAACACAATGAAACTGCGGAATAGGACATTTCAACAAATGAATTGAGAGTTATCAGATCAAACAACCCACTTTTTCCTTTTTCCTACAAAGAAAAGCTAGTACTGACTACACTTTTTGTAGATCATTTCCCAAAATTCTTTATGCAGACATTTGATGCGCGAACAACGTTTTATCTGTCTGCTTTGAATATACCTGTTGTAACAGTTTTTGTCTGTGGCGCACCTGTTGCAAGCAACAAAGCGTTCTATGTGGTGCGGTAGGCAGCGCAGCGATCATGCCGCTGGACAGGTGTCGAGTGATTTTTGTTCGAAAACACCCCCTAGCTATAATGGCCGACATTTACGATGATCGGGTTTTGCGGGCGTGACGTTATGCAAGTGTCTTCTTCCGAAAGCGTTTAAGAAGTTGCAGAGAAGCCAAACAATGTAAATCTTCGAAGTTGCGAAAATCCATTCGCCTTCGCCTCAACCTTTGCGTGCAGCCGACTTGACTCAGTACTGTTGTGGAGTGCACTACTTAGCTTCAAACCAGGCATAACCGCAAAAGTAAATTTGGAACTACCAAAATCATTTTTAAAGTCACCTTCATAGATTAAACAACGGTCTGAAGTTTTTGAATGCTAGTTTCAATGGCTCTCAGCCTGTTCAGTTATTCCCTACAGCGTCTATTGCTGCCTACCATTCTAGAAGTATGATCCCTATAGTGTGCTCAGGTAGAAACGTTACTCCTTATTTGGCCGACAAAGCATCGTCGATCACTCGGTGAATTATCTTGTCTATCATTTGTTCTTACATCATAAAAACAAACCCAATTCCTGCGGCGGGGAGCTGAGACGAGAAGACGTCATGGCCATTTCCAGCATGAACCTAATCGCTCTCGTTTGACTTTTCTCATCACAGATGTAATGGAGATGTCTGCCCTACTGCTGACTAAATCGACGCCTGAAGCCACGCGTGACTGTGTTAGCGCCCACTTTTGCAAAAAACTACATGGACTAGCTTTCGCAGTAAACAAATATCTGTAACAAATCAGTCGTTTTATTGGTGAGAAATTATAAATGTTTAAGAATCTGCAACCTTGGTATCACTGCAATTAATATTCAATATGAACCAAACATGCAACTGATAAAATACAGTTTTGTGCGGTTATTCGGTGGCAAAATCGTCAAATACTTAATCATGGCAGTGTTTTTTCATGCTTTCTCTGGACTTTCAGCTGGTGAATCATCGTATTAAGAAGGTAAGACTTTATTATGTAGTGCCTAGCCGCATAGACAATATTTCTAAACAAACTGTTTACTTTTTTAATTAAATTTAATACCAAATTGTAACATTGTTCAAGCAGATAACTTTGCCATTGTCGATATCAAGTTTTAGCTATAATTTCAATAAAATTCATAAGCTTCAATTACATATTTCGCCTTTCGAGGAAGATGATTTTTGATTTGGAAACAAACATAGGCAACAGTAGAAGAAAGCAAAAACAACAAAATTAATGTAAATTCCGACAATTCCGACGATCTAAAAAAGTCAGTGCTTTTAGTTCTTATGTCAGCGGATATGGAACCAACAATTTTTGACGTACTGCTAGTACTTCCATGGAAAGAGTATGAAAACGCCTGGAATAGAATCCTGAGTTCAGGACTCGCTGCCTTATCGAGGTTCCTACACTTTAGCCACCGATGGGGATTATCATCAGCAACACTAATTCTAATATGCCCTTTGTCTACAAAGCATGATAGAAAATAATTGGGCATAGGACTGGAAACACGAAAAAACCCATTCTATGAAAACAATCTATTCAAACAAATGTCCTGCCAACGGAATGCGTGGTTGACTTTCGTTGAACTGTTACATCCAATGGTCACAAGCACAAAGCCCCATGCGGTTGCTGTTACATCGCTTTCACACTAACAAGTTTTACTTGGGCTGGAAGGGTTTCCATGTAAACTTTTAGCATACCTTAAATAGCATGCTGTGCAACAAGCGGTTTTCGGAGCTTTTAAGCTCCACTGAGACTAAACAAGCAATATGCTTTTAAAGGATACACGAGATTGTGGTGAAATGTAAGAATTGCAACGAGTAGCAACCGAATAAACCAAACAGAGAACTTCCCAGACGTTTGTTGACGCACGTAAAATGAAGGTGCAGCTTACTTGAGTGCATTTAACCCATGACACTCCGGAACTGCCGTTGACGTATACGTCGAAATCCATAACATTTCGCCTGAATAAGTACAGCTTTTTTATACACCGGCGAGTGGAAGGAGAAAGCACGAGGCTCTCTGTACTGCAAAATCCCCATAAAAATAACTAATTCGTCTGCGACAGCTTTCATCCTGTACCTTGCAACGATTTGGAGTTCGACTTTTGGTTTTGACACAAATGCATAATAATATTTAAAAAGTGTTCACCGCAAGCTTTTCTTCAGACGCAGTTGAAGGTTTTGGTGCCTCATTTGTTCTGTTGCTCAAAAATATTTTAAGTAGTTAAACGTTTGAAAATTATCTGTGTGTTCGGTTGTGTTCATGCGACCATTGCCTTGGTGTAATGCAGTGGTGCTCAAACCGTGGCCCGCAAGGCCCTCTGGAGGGGCCCGCGAAGCAATTTTCATTGGTAAGAAAACTTAACACTTTAATCATTTAAGGGAATTTTTAGAGAATTTTTATTGAGATTGTTAGTTCTTGTGACCCGCGAAGGGTTTCTGAAAGACAAATGTGGCCCACGAGCCAAAAAACTTTGAGCACCACTGGTTTAATGGATTTCATCAGCACATAGAGCCGGATCATTTAAAGGCATCTTGGCATGTTGACAGCTGGTCTGGCTCTTGCCAGTCAACCTTTTCGTTGACACTGCTTGGTAACAATTCCTCGAGCAGTTTTCCTTGGTGTGAAGCGAACAAAGACCAGTTATAAGTTTCTGAATAATCTCTGTAGAGTTGCGCTTCGGTTCGATGAACAGAGACAATCGTGCGAGGCAATTGTGTTGTGAACGTCTCTTTGCTCGATGAGGTAATTGCCGAACCAACGTCAACATATTCGCGCATTTGAGCGCTTCTTTTTGCTGAGAGCATAATTTTACACGTGACCCTATTTACGTTTCTGCCCAAGGTTTCCGGGCACAAACAGAACCACGCTTTTAACCAATCCAATTGTATTTTCCACATAAACAACTAATTCAATTTTTTGACCCTTACGTGTCTGCTGTAGATGCGCAACTATGAATTATGAATTAGAAGTATTGTCTGGAAAGTTCTGTAACCTCAATTTTATGACATTGTCTTGTGGTATTAGTAAACTCAAGTGGGCGCGTTTCGAAAATCGGCTAAGCGAGCAAAGTGAGTGTGAAATTAATCTGAACCCAGCATTATTGCCAGGTAATCAAGCCTTTTGTGCGGAGTACCGAAGCACAGTAAAATTGTTTTCAAGCTTCGATGTCAGTTCTACAATTTACATCGAAATCGCGCCCCTGCTGTTTTGATCGCTGCAGTGTATACAACTTGAGTTGAGATCTATATCAACCTAGCCATTCTCAGAAATTCCGCCTCAAGCAACTGCAACTGATTGGGTACACAGGTTGTTTATCAATATTTGAAACCTCTGTTTCTTCAAACGTGGTTATCATTGAAAGGAACTAACCAAATACCTTCATCTTATAATACGCAAATAAATAGGCTGTCACGTGCAGGCCGCTGCCTTTTTTGGTATACACACGGTGCAGTAGGCATGCAGCGTCATCCAAACAAACGTTCTACAGCGCAAGCACAAAATCATACGTCGAGTTTTTGCTAGTATAATGGTAGAATAAAATAGTCACTCGAGTAATTTCCGGCATGTTTCTGGTCTTAATTGCGTAAAGATTTGGCGCAAACAAAAAGTTCATTTTGACAAAGGACTGAAAGAAAATGTAACTCAAGAAAAGAATGCGCAATTTCGAGTATCGCGCGACCTGTATACATGCCAGGCAGAAAGGTAGACGCAGCAGGAAAAAAGTTAATTAGTTTTTACGATCCGCACGATAAGACACAATCGATATGAAAACTGGGAATATTTTGCAGCCGGTTAATCTCTATCACCGATTAACGATTTACCGCATTCTTCTGATAGCTGGAAACTGGAAGTCTTGCGCTAGTGTTTGAAAGGTTTCGCGCTTTTACGATTTGCATTTCTAAACTCAGATTCACGTTTTTTTTGAGAATTCAATAGCGTAATTTCTATGCCCAGACAAATATTCACTTATTACGTGTTGAACACCTAATTAATCATTCAGAGATTCAAACAGATTCAATTATCCATCTTTGCAAGCTAATCTCGCAACCTCAGCAGATGCAAGTGCCACTGTTCGGAAAACCTTACAGTTCTAAGTATATCTGGCATTATTTAGTTCCATGATAAAACATTTTCCAGACNATATTCGCTCTATTTTTGTAAACTTATAGCTTTACTAATTATTATCTGAGCTTTCACTTAACTCGAATAAAAAGAAGAAATAAAANCATGCATGATGACGATGATGTCGTACGGTTTTGATTCAACAGGAAAGGAATGTGCTCAGAGCCATCGATCCTATGCCTTACCTCTTCCAACTAGTGTCATACATTTTCGAGACAGCAGGAAAGCTTGACTGTAGATGATACTTTGACCCCAAATACCGAAACTATACGTGGAGGCCACCATCACTGAAACACTTAGTTTAACGAAATATATTTTCAACAACAAACTGTTTTTTGCATTCCTACTGAATGTTGACTGAGCCAGATGTCTGTCAACTGTTTATATCCTGTAGTAGCTGATGCTTTGCGGCATTTGTTGCATTCTCAACCGATGCAAACGACATTGACGTAGCAAGCCGAAAGCTGCGCCTTAGCGACTGCAGCATGGCGTTTGTCGTCCAAGAGCTTTGACTAGTATTTCCGGAGAAATGCGCGAAAAGCATCAGCTGATTGCTTTAAACAACGCTACTTAACGCTTATAGTTTTCCTTGCGTATGAAATCCGCCTATGGTAGTCAGTAACAAACAGAAAACAATAAATCTTCAATATCTATACGCGTGCTAATGATTGATGCAGCATAGTCTATGGGCATCCAGGAACTGATGGGGTAAGTTTCCTATCTTTTGAATGACGTTTTGTTGCAAATAATTCTATAGCAAAATAGTGGAATGTTGAAAGGATATTTTTCTGTCTTTTTTTAGTCTGTAGAAAAAACAACTTAGGAAGGTTCTTGAAACATTGTTAAATGAGTAAAGAAGGTCCCCGCAATTACATTTCATCTCACATTAGGTGGTGGGGGCTGGAAGGGCAATTACCTGTTGAATCCTGGTAGTCTTGAAAATACTACTGCGAAATTTGAAATTCTGGAAAAAATGTTCGAAAGTTGGGTTGAGGTGTGAGGAAGACCCATTTTTAGTCGTTCGGGCATTTTCATTGCAAAACCACGACCATATCATAAAACGTGCATTCCTCCACCACCTAATTTGGGTAGATGAGAGGGGGAAGTTGAAAAAAATTTAGCCTGCCAGAATTTAAATTTTGTCTACGCTTTTGAAGTGTGAAAAATCTGATAGATTTTGGGATCTCTTATTAGGAACACACTGGCTTGATTTTTCTCATCAGAAGTTTAAAGCAATTCTGAGCAGATCAGAAGACACTAGCTTAATATCAGGCAGCAGGCACGATTGCAAGTGTAAAACAAATAAAAAATAAAGAGTAATTAGCAAGAATTCGGTCAAGTGAAATAAAACTTCAAGGTGGGTTAGCAAAATTTACATTTGGAAAGCAATATCTATTTTACATAAAGCAAAACGAAAGGGGAGCAAGTGGAAGGCATCAATACTGGTAAGCAGGCTGGGTGATCCACGGGGGTAGACATGAATAAGTCAGACCATGGTCGCATGCAGGTCAAAATGTTGGCAGCATTCCCTCTGACAACTGCCAAGGACAAGCGCTGGTGTAACCACCGTCGTTCTCTTGGTCACCAGTCATGCCAACAAGTCTTTTTTCAAGATTGTTCAGAAAAGGGGAAACGTCCGTGTTCTCAATTGCAACTGGTTCAAACATGAAAGTGCACCAGAGGTCATTGTATTTTCGGCTTTTCGCAGTCTCAGTGTCTGCTGCTGTAAGGCCTGCCTGAAGGATATTGGCACAGAGCAGAGGTGTCTACGAGCGTTGCATCCCACACCAGGCTGCGACGTCGAAACCATAGTCCAGGGGCAAACCGCTAGTTATCTTACTGTCTGCAATCAACGCTACACGCTCAAGGACAGATAGGATATTGATGCTGGTAATGATCTTTTGAAAAAAGAGTTTATTGCTGAACTCCTGAGGAAGAGGCCTGCAATATTGGGGCAAAAGAGTCTATCGAGCCCTAGGTCGTAGGTAAGCAACGATTCTACCACACTGACACCTCGCATTTTGGTAAGTGTGGTACCAATGCGGGGTAACTGAAGTGCGAAACTCATCAAACAGTTCGCCTACATTACGGACTGGGAAGGCTTCTGACCAGGCACCAGTGCGGCTCTCTGTGCTGTGAGGATATGACTTTTCTTCCATTGGTCAGGAACATCAGACGAGGACAGGAAACATGGCAAAGATGGGGCTGTAGTAGAGCGAAGACCAAGGCCTCCATGTCGGATGGGTAAGGATGCTTGTAACCAGCATTCTTTTCCAAAAACCATGTTACAGATTTTTCAGTGTTGATTTTTACAGTTTTATCAAATTCCTGCATTTGGCCAGTGACCTTGAAACAAGCGGTACTTTCCAGAAAATGTGAGTGTTGGAATAACAAGCGTTTTTCAGGATGAAAAACGCTTGATGTGGCTCGATTAGCTCAAGGTTTTCGGTGATGCTGTCAAGGATTTTGGTTTTGGCTTCCAGTTGCAAGGAGGCAGCCTTTTCATGCATTAGGTATCCCACTCATTGCCAATGTTTGGGTTCTGAGATTGGGATTGAGGGAAAGGATTGCCGGAAGAACTCACTTATGTGGTGCTTCTTGCTCTTTTGGAGGTTAATTATGAGCAGCTTACATTTGGAAATATTGGTCTCCAAGCCGATTGAAGACAAGTCTTTCCTTATTTTGACAACATTCTTAAGCACAGACTGTGGGTCACCACCAATGCAACTGTCATCAATATAGCAAATGTTTAGGTCAAATTTGACTTGGGATGTGGCCCCATGGATAGCTATAGAGACAAGAGGGTTGGACCGAGGGGTCTATTTGCTGAAGGCCAGTG
>JGI24159J19872_10001208_pt1 | contig 27691 bp, 16 predicted proteins | sample Ectturendosymbi4_FD_19872 | JGI IMG/M metagenome (IMG submission 19872)
GGATCCGGCTCCGGCTCCAGGTATCTAAATTTTTGGTTCCGGCTCTAGAACGATTTGATTCATTAAAGACGTAAAAACACTGTTATTTGTACAACTCGCTTGCCCCAAAAATTAGGTCTGTGGAACCGGAACTCACATTACATGCTCCGGCTCCAGCCATCCAAAATTGCTTGGCCACGGCTCCACTGCCCTGAATGTAAGTACTTGCAATAATTGCAACCACTTTCATACATAACACTTTCAAGAACAATTCAAAATACCTTCAATGCTAGAGGCATTTATTCAATTGCATTATTTGCTTCTTTGACAGCTTGTTTAACATATTTTAGGCATATGACCGGCCATGGACAGAGCACTTTGCTATCACGTAAGATACAAAACACATCAGAGTACTCTGGATCATACATTTCTTTTTTGAGCAGGTGCTGGTCCTGCGCTGCTAATTCTCACTGTAAAGGCGCAGATTTTGCTTCCTGGATGAGCGAAAGCGTTAATGTTTGTCTGCTGGTTGCTTTGGCAGCCAAAATACTTGATGGAGGAGCTGGGGGGTGTGTCTTATTTGTGGTAAGTTTGGATTTTTATTTACTAACTTTGGATTAGCTTTTCAAAAAATCAAAACTGCGTTTGTAGTTTCTGTTTGAATGGTCGGTGTTTACCTCAGTATGTTATTGTCAATTTTTTGACTGACACCTTTATTTTTCATTGACATCCACTATTAATGTAAAAGCTTTTGCGTAACGGAAAACGGTTATTTTCATAACACAACCATATATGGCGCTTCTTCCAAACCAGTTATGTCCAACCGAAATTGCTTACTGAGCCAAAAATTATGGCCAAAAATTATTTCACTATCTTAACCAGGGCCGCACACTGACTGACATATTAATGAGTGCCGCACATTGAACGAATCACTTTGTTCTTAGCAAACCCTAATTTAGTTTAAGCTAATGTACTGAAAGCGTCTGAATCCTAACTGCAATGGTAAGGACTGTTGGGCACCTTTAACCACTCCGTAAGTGTGATTTCATAGGCAAGTTTAGTGCCAATGGAACAGAGGCAGAAATCAGAAAACTAGTGAAACGTTTTGCGCCAAGGAATCAGTAGTTATATAGAAATCGCCCAGCACGCAGTACAGCCGTAACAAAGTGACACTGAAGACCACCTGAATGAAAAATGTCAAATTTAAGATTATTATCAAAATCAAAAGCTACTTGTACAACAGCGAAAACCTAAACTGTGCCGCACAAAACCTTCGACTGGGCCACATGAGGCCCGCGGGCGGCGGGTTAGACATAGCTGTTCTAAACATTGATTCTAGCTTGTGCTATGATCAATCTGCATTTTCTTTCAAAAAATAACACTAAGTTATAAGGAGTATCCTTACTTTCGTCAATGTGACCTGTTAAGCCGACCGTTTGAAAGAGCAGCAAATCTAAGACAGGGACACAACTTACATGTATTTTGTTGAATAAAAAATAAAAATGCGCTTTCATTTCTTCATTCGCTTAAACTCCGTGGTTACAAGAAGTTCGTCCTTGCATCCGATTTATTGTACAGAATTTGCTCAGGTGTTTGTCAGGAGGTTGTGGGGCAACCGCGGACACGTCGCAATTTGGTGGTATTTGTTGCGCTTGGGCTTGAGCATCCTATCGTTCATTTTCTGCGTCACCGTTTCCGCTCTTCTTGTCATCACGCCCGCCGTAGCCGTGTTCAGGTGAATTTTTGTTGCCGCTAGATGATAACACGACGTTGTGTACAACAGTTCTGTCAATTCAGCCACATCGATTGAGCAAAATTTCGAGACTAGCGTAACTAGACAAAGTGAAAACGATAAACGGCTTGTTAGGAAGACCTTGGTGTCAGTCGTCAAATCGTTTTTGTCGTTCATGTGCTTTTGACGCACCGGATCACCACTGTTATATAATGCTAGAAAATGTATTCATCCAAATATATGCAAATTTCATCCAGTTTATAGCATCTACTCCGATTCCTTTATTGTCCAATGTTTTTCAAAATCACACACAAATATGGGAATTTTCTTCTTGTTTTATTGCGATGTTGCGTTTTTGATAGGTAGTGACGTGAAATTTTGCCTTAAAATATTTTCGAAGCTGGTGAACGTCGTAAAAATTGTTACTGTTTTTTACAAAGCACCAACAAAAACAAATCTTTAGTGGTTTGTATTTCGTTTTTTTTCAGGCTGGATCTGGTGGGAAAAATGACCGAAAGTCAAGGCAGAAAAGAAGCTGTTTTTGCATCAACAGTTTTACTGATAGTCGGCCTCATAACATGGTCCGCATCGCTTTTGACGATTTTCATTTACTTGACATACAGGACGTGCATCTATTGTCGAATGAAAGAGCACGCCGCGGAATATGGCAACAGTCATTGTTGATTCAAAATTTCCACTTTATGATTGTATTTTGCGCTACTGTAGCATATGAAGCGCAAACAAGCGATATACGCTTACGTGTATGCAACAACCAACCAGCAAACTGCATGAAAACTTTTGTCTTCGTTGATTGTGTTTCGTCACTTTCTTACAAAATGTAGTGCTCTTGTTGCTATAATGCATCCAGGTCTGCAGCCATTATTGAACTACGCTTGTGTTCTTCATTGATTTTATTCTCGCTAAAAGCGTTAGAACGTTTGCAACATCAATGTTAAGCTGCTGCGTTGCGGGAAACAGAGATACACAAGATACAGAGAGAGAAAAGAGAGAAAGTGAGATAAAAAAAGAGAGAAAGTGAGAAACAGAGATAAATAAGAGAGAGAGAGAGAAAAGAGAGAACGTGAGAAACAGAGATGCATACGAGAGAGAGGGAGAAAAAAGAAAGTGAGATAAAGTCAACAGCCAGAAAATAAAATGGTTATATTTTTGTGGGGCTCGTACTAACTGTACTGAGCATTGAAAATACTGCAACTTATCTGAAAACAATCACACCACTTGTTTGGAGGCAGTCACAGCCTGGGTGAATTTCAGGGAAATGCGAAGTATCTCAAGCCAGCTATGTCCAACCCGCGGGCCACAAGACGCATGCGGCCTAGTCGAAGGTTTTGTGCGGCCTAATAACATTTTCACATTATTGTGTACGTTACTACGTACAATACTATGACAATTCGTCTTTTTTTGCTAATCTTAAATTCGACATTTTCCATGCAATGGTCTTTGGTTCCTGTTCATCATGTACTACGCACTGGTAGGTTTCCACGTGTCCACTGATACCTCGGTGCAAAACTGATTCTGATTCCACTCATGTGTTCCTCTGCACTAAACTAATTTCTAACTATACCCTTGTTGTTCTATTAGCACTAAACTTGCCTATGGCATCACAGTTTGGGAGTGAGTAAAAGTGACATACAGCCTTTATCATTGCAGTTAGCATTCAAATGTTTTCAGTTGCTTTAAACTAAACTTTGGTTAGCTAAAATGAAAGTAAGTCATTCAATGTGCGACTCACATGAAGGTAGTGATATAATTTTCGCACTGTGAGGCATTTCGGTTGGACATCTGCACTCATTTTTCCTACTAGGGCCTGTAATGTCATGTTCAAGTATTAGGTCGAATTATTTTCACTAACACCTTTCTGCGAAAAACATCCTGGTGTAAGTCCACCTTGCTGAAGCCATCTACGCACCTACTTTACAAAAATAGCTTTTACATGATACCAGCAGTCGCGTTAACATAGCGCGTACGTCACCGCAGACGAATTCTTATCGGTCTTGCGTAAATCGTTTCAAAAGGACGTGATCAATTCTTTCCGCAAGTCACGAATTTAGCACTGATTTTCAGTGCAGCACAAAATCAAGAGATTTGTTTCGAAGTTACTTTCACCACACTGGCTGTACTTGCTGCATGGATTTCACGCCAGCTTCAAATTCAATTGATGCTAACGAACCTGCAGTGCCAAGTGTATGTATATTCGTATATACTGTGTATTGGCTAACTAATATCAGTGGACCTCCATCTAGCCATGGGTCCTAGGCTAATGGCCTACTATACCAATTGGTTGATCATACCTTGCTTGCAATCGATGGAGGACGCACAAGCCAGAGACCATGAAAAAATATGCGCTATAAAGTTTCTCATTAGAATAAATACAAGTAGGACACTAATCTGCGAAAACACAAAAATATTAAGGTTTTCAAAGTCTCTGGAGAGAACGGCGGTCATAGTGTTTTGCATACCCAATTGACAGCTAAAAATGAAGTTTTATTTTCTTTCACTCCTGATTAGAAATCAAATACTGCTGCGGTACGTCTTCATGTGAATGTTTACACAATGATCGTGTTTTCCAATACGATACATGCCTTGCCCATAGCGAAGCTGAAGAGAAATTCAAAATTTAGATTTTTTATCACCCATTTCCAACATGCTTTTGTTCGAATTCTTGACAAATCTCCACCAACCACAAAAGATTGATTTTAACAGAAAACTTAAACCTTTTTTGAAAGAGTAAACTAAACTTATTGATCAGAAGCGCGCCGTGGACTAGCTATACAGTACTTGCTGAGATGGCATTTTCAATCACAATTGCAGTTAAATCAGGTGGAAGCATTGGTAAGAAACAGGAGTCACCACGTAAATGCTGCTTCCTTGACTCCCACTATGTGTCCAATTCATGGGCGTCGGAAGGTGCCGGCAGGAGGAGCACGTCTCCCTGCGGATTTTGAAAATTGATATTTTCCTATTAAATTTTTAGCGGAAAAAGAGTGTGTTCTTAGTTTCGAGTTGGTGAAATGAAATTTCACCACTTTTGCTCCTACTCTGATGAAAATCTTTAAGGCCGCTCCTGAAAAAATCAACTATTGCCTCCCCTGGAAAATTCCTTCCGACGCTCATATTGGACATGGCTTAAAACTATTTAGAAAAATGTGTTGGACATGGCTTAAAACTATTGGACATAGTTGAAAAAATTTGGGTACATCTCAGAAAACTCTTTGCTCCCCCTAGGGTCGCAAGCTGGTTACGGGACTGATGGCTATACTAATGGAAGCTGGCGTCGGATCCTTGGTGTCCATGCAGTTCTGGAGAAGCTCAAACCGCTGAGCACATCATAAGTGGACGATGTGCCTTGTTCCGGATGCCTGGAGTCACTGCAGATCTTGTTTACCCCCGCCAACTCTATGCGCCTGACTAGAAGGAAATACTCCTGCACTCACGGACGCCGGAGAAGGGGTAGGACACGGGGGAGTAAAAGAGTTGAAGTCAATGGAAACTTATAAAAAATCAAAAAAGATCGTCACCAATATGCTTGTTTCTGTTCAGAAATTACTTAAAATAATAACAGAAAATATAGAAAACCATACTGAATTTTCTGGGTGCGCGAATAGTTACAATAAATTTGTTTCAAGTCGATCTCGATAAACCATGAAATTCCCTAAAATACTGTTATGAAAAAGCGCCTCCGCCTCCGTTGCTTCCCTTTCAAAAGGGCAGGAAGCATGCTCCCATCATGCCCCGCTCTCCGGCGTCCCTACCTGCGTTTTAATCAGACGCACGACGGCGTCGACGTCGACATTGATCAGAAGCGTTAAATACAAAGTAACCTTGTGACCATGTTTACGGTAGAATCCTTTCAAAGATGAATCAAAAAGCAGATCCTAAAGCCTCCCCACTGCTGAAGCTTGCAAAATTTACCAAAGCTCTCTATATTGAGGTAATTGTCGGAAGTTAGGAACAGAGTGCTATTGCCACGTTAAATGCGCTATAACTTGAAATAGTCAAATTCAGGAGAGTTCTGACACTCGGTGTATCAAATTTAATGTTTTGGTTTGCAATCTCATTGGACTTCATGCACAAATTTTTGCAACAACAGGGATTGCGAAGTGAAATTTCGTACTTGCAGCTTTATGAATCTGTTTCACGTGATAAGAACAAACAAGCCTTTTATTACTTGGTACCACAAAGCTCTAGGTTCGCTGCAAGCTTTCGAGAACAGCGTGAGCTCGGCTTAATCGCCTGCGCACGGGTGTCGGACGTTTCCGCTCCTCTTTGCACAAATGGAGTATGGCCCCTCTGCGGCCTGTGAGTGCACCGCAGAAGATCCAAGCGTCGACCATGTTGCCCTCGAATGTCCAATCTATCGACCTCTCCATGGACTGCACGACCTGACGGTTCCGGACGATGAGACGATTGAATGGCTGCTCAACACCTGCGATCTAGTGCGACCAAGCAGTGGTTTGAAGAACTGGCTCAAGCTTTGCGATGATTCGGAATTGCACACATCTGTGTTCAACTAGTCAGTCTCCACAAAAGCGACACGGTCGAATCTATCATTAAATTTTTAAAAGTCAATCGATTTGTCGCAACTCTACGCATCCTCAGCCCTCGGGACTGAGGGCTGATTTCAGAATTGGCGATGCGTAGACTTACGTGAAGTCGATCACCTATTAAAATTTACTGATAGATTTGACTGCATTACCTTGCGGAGACTAATTATTATTACGATGTATTTGCATTTCTAAAAATTCCTCTACGTCAGTGGTTCTCAATCTTTTTTGGCCCAATGGCCATCTTAAAAAATTATCCGATGGACCGATGGACCACTTTGCTATTCTGACACCTCATGAACAGCTAGTCCAGCTATGTCCAACCCAAATGGTTTACTGAGCCAAAAATTATGCCACTATCTGAACCAGCGCCGCACAGTGAATGACATATTAATGAGGGCCACACAGTGTATGGCTTACTTTGATCTTAGCAAACCAAATTTAGCTTAAGCTGATGTACTGAAACCGTTCGAATCCTAACTGCAATGGTAACAGACGTGATAAAGTGGCACTGAGGATCACCTGCATCAAAAAGGTCAAACCAAAGATTGACAAAATAAGGACAGGTTGTCAGTACATAGGCTACTTTAACTACAGTGAAAGCCTAAACTGGTCCGCACAAAACCTTCGACTGGGCCAAAGGGCAGCGGGCTGGACATAGCTGAACAAGTCGAAAACTTTGTTGCACAAAGGTCAGTGAACGTTTTATCAAGGATTTATGGAGATCTTTGCGGAACACTAGAATTTCCATTGGACCACCGGTGGTCCACCTGGACCACTTTGAAAAATCACTGCCCTATTTTCTACTTGTATGGGATACAAAACGCCAGAAGAAAAGAAAAAAACCTGAAACTATAGGTATTCTCCGAAGTATACAGTAAGACATATTTCTATAAAAACTAATATCACGGGAGCCATGGCCGTGACAAACTGGGATCTCTGGGGAAGCTGTCCTTACGAAACGTTTGAAATCGTGGTTTGCAGAGTAAATTTCTCAGAATGACATGAAACACGAAGAAGTGATTCATGCCGAAGTAGTTTTTCAGATAATTTTCTTAAAAGCTGGGAAAAGTTTGAGGATGATGTTATTTCATTGCTTTAAAATTACACACAACCAAACAGCAATTTCAACAAAAAACAGTCGAATTTGAAGCAAAATATCTTTCAAATTAGAGGTGAAGTATTAGTTGTTGACTAAAAATTTTGTGTTGGGCAAAAGACTTTATTGTTGCATATTTTTGCTATTTTGGGAAAGAAATACGTTTTGTAGCACAAAACGCCTACTCCTAAAAAACATAAAAATCATGCTAGCATGAATGAACGCTGGTTCTAAAACAGTGGATTTGTAGGTCATTTTAAACAATTTTATTTGGCTTGACGGACGACAACTTCTAGTCTAAATTCTTTAGGGGATTAAGCTAAAGGTTTTAGCATATAAAATTCTCCAATCCCCCGACCATACCGAAAGTTGCAAATGTTGCTTAGGACCGACAAGGTATGAAATGCCTATATATAGCAACATGCTTGTTGATAAACTGCTATAATGATCTTTTCGAAAACATGCTTGTAACTAAATTTAGGAAACATGCTTGTAACTAAATTAAGGTGATATGGTTTGACACACAACGCGATATGCATAAAAATAAAGACCCAAGAACCATATAATTATGGAATTTTTTCGTGTTTGAAAGCCCATGCAGCGACAGTAAGAATGTAATGAAGCTACAGTATTTGTGCAGTTTTAATGTATTCATAGACCAAAATGCGTTTACCAGTGTCACCAGTGCCATGAGTGTTGCTCTCTTTTTTTGTCAGCGTACACCCTTTGTGTCTGTTTCGAGAAACGGTTGCATATTTTCTAGAACTTTAAGATGTGATGCCACGCATTATAGCTGAGATTGGAAATTTCACCGGTAAGTTCGCTGTCACACAGACTCACTACAGCGGAATTTTGACGTGAGACAACTTACAACGCGTACCAGTTACAAAGCCAAGTTGTTGCATCTACTCGACGCAGCACGTAACAATACCAGGAGACAGCCCAATGAGTAGTATGTAAAAATTGCTGTCGTCAACACGAGTGTGCACGATTGCACTCATCTGATACAATTTGTATTAATCTTATGCTGGGAAAACATGTTTGGTGCTAAGTTTCAAAGTTATTGTAGACTATTTGAAGCCGCAGGCAATTCCTAGTAAAACAGCTCTCCTTTGCAACAAAAAATTTGATGACAAATTTCGGGCTTGGTCAAAAAGTTTGTTGTAAATTTTCCGGTGATATTTTTTGAACCCGAGTCACAGTCATTTGTGTTAGCTGGTGTAAATTTGTGAAATGTTTTTACTCTTAGAACCAATTTCAGTTGATTTTTCCAAATGATCAATGTTACAATACAATGTCCGGAAACTAAACTTACCGCTTAAAATTAGACATCTTCAAATGTGCCGAGATGTTCCTCTTTAATTTTTCAGCAGTATCTGGTTTCAATCATTAAACGAAAGGCTTCCGTTTCGCACGTAAAAGGGGTGTGTTATTAGGACATTGGGAAGTTATACTTTGCTGCTGACTTTCAAGAATCCATGTAAATTGCAGCCTCAGGGCATCAAAGTGTTAGGTGTTTGTCACAAAAAATTAGAAAAAGGCGTAATCTGTTTACATTAGCGTTGGTAAAACAAGCTAAATTCTGTAACGCGCCGCAAGAATCGGTGATTTGTTTGCGTGCCTACACTGAAAGCGGTAAATGCAATGGAAATGAAAATTCATTAACGTTCAAGATTCTGGCGTTTTGAATGTGATGTTGGCTTTAAAGCGAGTTTGAACTCATTATCTACTAATTCATCTTGCTTTTGGCAGAAAATTTACGTCTCGTGTTTCCAGTAAATTTATGTTGCACCACAGCTCGCAACAAAGTCAAGTAAATCTAAGTAGCGATGAACATCCACTCATCTGATTTCGCAGCGGCGTTTGGTGTTTTGCCCGGAGACTAAACGCAAAAGTACTTCACTTTCTTCTGTTTTAGCATTGTTGTTTATAAGACCCAGTTTGAAGTTCACGTTTAGGCTTAAATTAAACGAGCAAATTGTCAGATCAACCCCAGCCAGAAAAACATACGAAAAAATTTAAGAGTTTTGCGTTTTCTATTCTGTTCACCTGGAAAAAGTGAAAAAATACGAAGGATTTTATTACAACTTTCGGAACAGTTCAAAACAACTTTCAATTGAAATGATTCATATTTGGCAGTTCCTCTGAACAATTTTACATAGTTTTTCAAGGCAATTAAAACCAATTGCTAGCAGACCTTGCTGATGCTTATGCACTCAAAAGACATCTAAATAATTGGATGGCAAATTTCATGGTTTTTGTGTCATAAATACTAAGTTCTTACGTTAGCGGTCCAGGTGGACCACCGGTGGTCCAATGGAAATTCTAGTGTTCCGCAAAGATCTCCATAAATCCTTGATAAAACGTTCACTGACCTTTGTGCAATAAAGTTTTCGACTTGTTCAGCTATGTCCAGCCCGCTGCCCGTTGGCCCAGTCGAAGGTTTTGTGCGGAACAGTTTAGGCTTTCACTGTAGTTAAAGTAGCCTATGTACTGACAACCTGTCCTCATTTTGTCAATCTTTGGTTTGAACTTTGGTTTGTCACGTCTGTTACCATTGCCTCATATGAAAGATGTTATTGAAAAGATTGGTTTGAACGAAAGCCCTATTTTCTGCAAAAGGGCAGAAAGTTTTTGCGACATTTATGATTTATACTGCGGAAAGTGACGAAAGATTTATTACGATTCGCCCTTTTATTTGTGATTTTATAGAACTATTCAAGAGACTTCGCGGTGTTTAAAAGATAAACTTTCTAGAAAGAAACTTTGTTGAAGGTGCTTCGCCATATTGAACATAAGAAAGAAAATGACCAAGAAACACTTTCAAGAAAAGCAAATGAAGCCTAGGTTTCATATAAGCGACAAGTATTTTTAACAATTTGTTATAGTTCTGCACAATTTACTTTCAATAAAGTGTTTCATAATTGCTTATTCTTAATAAGGTAGTGGAGACTCAAGGGTTTTCGAACATCGTGCAGGCGTCAAGCACGTGATAATAATGACTCAGACTTACTGACAATAAAACGATTACCGGATCGTGATCTTGAAGCGTCTCGGATAGGCACTGGGTACCCGCAGGCTATCCTTTTCTACCTCCTGGGCGTAAAGGTAGCGAAGGACTTAACTCAGTGATAAGTCATCCGTCTGAACACAAACAGTTTGAAGGTGACTGCATATGAGTACACTGGTTCAAGTCGCGACGATACCTGAAGTTGAAGAAGGCAGAGATTCCAGCAAGTTACTGCAAGCGATAGAAGGAAATGTCTTGTTATGTCCTAATCACACTCGCAGAAATCAAAAATATGTTTGCGTTGCAGTAAAGAATTGAACAATTTCTCTTTGTAAGCATGAATCTTGGTCGTTTGGGTCGCAATCGCAATAGTTTTTGGCAGAGTAAAAAAGTTTACATTTTTGAAAGAGAGTTAACAAAAGAATATTTGAGACATGATCGAACGTTAGACTAATGGTGCTTTGCAAGGAAAGAATTGTACTGATAGCAACAGTTGAACAACGAAATTGACTGTAAACCCGTTATACGTCTGTATATTTTCTATTTTCCACCATATAATATAGCTGCTCGCAACAATTCATTGATTCATGTTGTCTGCTTACGTCATCCACAATGGACGTCACTTTGATATCATGAGATGTGATTTATAGGGAATGCTCAAGGTTTTGCTCAAAAGTAAATTATTTGCACTTTTCCAACTGTTCTGAGCTTGAAAAGTTGAGGCATCTACAATAGCTTCACGAAGGTGTAAAACTCTGATAACAGTCTGAAACGAGTTAATACGAACACAGTCAAGAAACCGTGCACAACTCTCTTGCCTTCGTTGAAAAGAAAATAAAAATTAACCGATGAAGTAATTGAGAATTCGCTGTTCGTAACAAGGAATGACGACCATACTTGCATTTTTATATCATCTGATGTTTTATTACTTTAAAAATTGATATCATTTTTACCCACAGAATGTTCTGATTTCTTTTGCATGGAATTTCATAAAAGCAATTGTGCTTCATTCGATTTCAGTCTCAGCTTGACTTGAATCAGTGCATTTCTGTGGCCCATATTCGCTCAGGCCCGCAGTGGCGAGGCGTCCATGTTTGAAAAAAACAAAAAAACGAAAAAAAGAAATGTCGTTCCTTACCATTTAAATCTAAAAAGTCGTCTCACCAATTTTTTACAATGTCAAAGGTAACACTTTTTTTGACTGCTGCACTTATAATTACGAATACAACACATACTTCTTGCTCACTTTGTTGGTATAGTACAAAATAATTACCGTACCCAAACGTCAATAAATAGAATGTCTTGCTAACGCAGTGTCCCGGGGTGTAATTAAAGAGTTTCCTTCCCGGTTTGACGGGGCTCTGGTAACCAGTGCAAGCTTTGCAATCTCCCCATGAAACTGAAACGATCTTACGGGCTTGACTGAACTTCAGTATATGGCTTGAGTCAAGCATTTGAGTCAACCTCGTGTATGTTTCACAAACAATAATGAGCGCTTTCCGATCAGTTGATGCCAGGACATAAGTTTACACAGACTGCTTGATGTTAGACAAGCGAATAAAATAAAATATATTCTGTTAAAACCTCTGTTCGAGCGAGCACCCCAAGTTTCTCGTGCCGCCTATGTTGCATGATGAAAACAACCAATTTGCGAGACTCCCAATTCTCCCAGATTTTCAAGCTTGTTTAAGTCCTTGTCTACCAGCACAATAAATGTGCAAAGGTATATGAGCAGTATAGTGTGTATTACAATGCAGAAACGATGTTGCAGATCAGAAAACAGCTATGTATTTTTCTTGGTATCTTCAACGTGACCATGTTGATAAAAGGACTGGAGCTGGAAATTCACGCAGCAGAAAGTCAGCAATATTTCCAGTGGCAATGACGGTTTTTCTTTTTCAAACATATGTTCATCGAAAACACGCAGAGAACTTTTGTGACACTCCCAAGTCATGTATTCTTAAAGTCATTGTTGCTTGTAGGCTATTCTGATCGTTTTCAACATTAGATTAAGTCTTGCTTAGCATTTGCATTGCATCCGCTTGCTTACAACACGCAAAGCAGAACTATAGCTGGAAATTTAAGATGAACAGATTAACGTTTTGTTTCAAACTTTGATAAACAGTTCTTTTTGCTAATTCCATTGTGAAATATCTTGACTTAGCTTGGATGAGACTGATTTAAAAAATTGTTCACGCAGAATATAGAGTAAGATGGTAAGTTAAACGACTTTACTAGAACTCAAACCGCAGGCATGAAGCAAAAACCTGATTTACATTTTGTCGAATCTTGTCTTCAGCGCAAATTTAGCACACATAGCCTTTGTATAAGGTAGAGTCGTTTCAGAAATCTTATCCTGCACATTTTTCCTTTTTTTGCAAATTTAACAAAAGCAGGTGTTTATGTGTCAGGATCAGGAAATCAAATACATGGAGTTAAAATATAAATTCAGCTGCTTTCTTGTCCTGTTTCAAGTGGTTGCTCTGTCCGTTTTAAAAGACTCCAGCTTAACAGCCCATGGCTCCATCCTGCCCACAAACAACCAAAGACAAACTACGGTGAACAACTTCAACACGGGAAATAGAGTGGTAAGACCCACTGGCCTGGAGAAATCATGTAATTCTCTGCTAGATAAGCAACGGACTTTGCTGTTTCCGAAAAGGTTTACGACCAGTTGGTGACAGTTTCACAGCTGCATATGTGAACTCAACAACACATTCGCTAATAAATGTTGTTTCTCAAGATACACAAGATCAATTTGGAAATAGTGCATGCATCAGCAGCAAGGAACGATACAAACGTGGATACAGATAGCCTTAAAATGGGCGTATTTTAGGTTGAGAGCTGAATCAGCAAGTGAAATATGTGCTATTAACGCAGTGACTTAAATATTTGTTGTGAAAACAATTTCTAATTAGATACCACAACCTTATAACTGACACATGCAAACGCAGGGCCAAAAATGCTTTGAAATGGGACGAAATGTTTGAAATTTGCTTGACCTGTTGATATCAAATATTTGTACAGTATTAACGTTCGTTGAAACCGATACCTTTAAAATGCAGTCAAACCGGTCGTTATACTTACCCGGAGTCTCTGATGAAGAATGGAAACTGCTTGCCGCAATTCTGCTTGGATCGCATCGACAAACAAGCAGTGCAGGTAAATCAAACTTCAGTTATACAGCGCTGGTGTAGCACTAAACGATATCATAAGGAACCAGATAATTATTGATTGCTTGTCGATTTCGGGCCTACTGCTAAATGGACGCGTACTAGAAGTAGTGACTGCTGTATCGATGTTCACAACGCAATGTACACAACAGGGTAACTAGGGCTTGAACTCGTCAAAATTTGCATCTTTTTTGATATCCTATGAACTTGATAGGAACGCCCAACGTATAAGTTCTGCAATCGTTGAATTTGTTTTGTAATAACTTTGTGAATCTTTGTCAGAAAGTACAATATGAGTCTCAGTAGTCAGCTGAACATAAGCCGACAGTGGTGACAAACATTACCAAAAATTTTGCGCACCTCATTCAATAACATGCGTATAATAAAAATACATAAATTTTTGTCATAGAAAAATTTTCTAAATTTGAAATTGATTTAAAGTTTCAGTTCCTTGTGAAAATTTGTTTCCTCTTTCAAGATAAACAAACTCTAGCTGTCGATTCTGTTTTTTAAATTGTTTTTGCAGTTTGTTATTTGTTGACAACAAAATCTGTTATATAAAATACAAAACTTCGAACATCAGTCAACTAGCCAGGAAAAATGGTCAAGCCCCAAAATTTTTACCAAAATTTATGAAGTTCGGTTGTGGCTTCCACCAATGCACAAAGCTATAAATGTGCCTGGCTATTTCCAGGAACGTTTAACTCTGCGTGAAAAATACAACATTATTCTCATTCCTACTCATAACTCGCTTAATTTTTACAGAAGTAGGTACCACTTTTTTTTTAAAGTTGCTTTTTCTTGTTTTTGCAAAGCATGCTGCAACAGCGTATTGTAGATGTCAGAACCCGAAGCACCCCAACCTAGGTTGACAACATCATGCACAAATCTTGCAAATTATCTTTGCTTGCTGGTTGTGATGTTAGTTTGTTTGTTTCCAAAGAGACAACAGCAGCTCCCAGTGTCATGATCTCCAGCACAAACAACCCAACGGCTCCCACATCATGGGAATCGGAAACACAACCCAGTACAACATCAGATGTTACGTCAGCGTCCGCAAATGACACCAGAAGCATCTTTCTGACGTTCAACGTGACAACAGGGTATAACCAAGCCGTAACTACGGAAACCACGGCAGCAGATGATCAAAGGACGTTTTCACTCGAACTGGACTGGCGTAAATGCGCTATCTTTCCTGCATGCAGCGTTGTAAGCCAAAATGACAACGGACTTGGAGCTCGACCAGATGTTTCTTGCAGTCGTTCATTGGTTGGTTTTATTGTGGGTGTGACAATCCTTCTAGCTGCAATTGTCATCGGCAGCAATGTGGTAGTAATCGCTGTCATCTTGCGCAGTCCCTCGCTGCGTAAGCCCCATGGATATTTCAAGATGTCACTTGCAGTGGCAGGTTAGCTTGTTTTTCGTAGTTCTTTTCTCTGCCACGTTGGCACTCTGAAAACCACGTCATAAGATGCAACTTTGTTGTGTGTTTGTTTTGCCTTGTCAAACCTACTTACAGATCGTATCCACCATCGATGTGAAACAAAATTTTCTTTTAAACATGGTTCACAAAAACTTTTGACACAACGTTGTTGCATTAATGCTGAACACAATTTGCGGATAATCCGTAAAAGAGGCACATTTTTTTGTCGAAAAACGTTTTTCATTGTGCTGTAAAAAATTTTTTTCACAACTTTTTATTTTGATGATCAACTATTGTCATTTTTTCATTTTTTTGTGTTGCAAAGGAATACAAAAAAACAGGTGTGTTATTCACTCAATACTGCCAATCAATCGAGCGAAGAAGCGACTTAACGTATGCATGTTTGGACAGCCAATATAAAGCAATGGCTGCTATGTTGCGAAATATAAAGCGCCCAAGATTCCTTTGTAACGTGTCACCGCTTTTTAAAGATAAACGTCGGTACCAGCCGTTGCCAAGTGTTAGAAACAAACGCGGTGTAAAATTTTCGGTCGAAAAGCCCCTCAGTTCGTTGCCTCGTTCTTTCTCTCTTGAGAGCGTTTAGCGACGTCTCCGTTACCCGCTTGCGGGCACTTCACCATTTTGAGCAACTGACTTTCTAAAAACAGACTACTTCTCGGTCGCGTTCTTTGGCCGTTCAGAGAATTTTGCCGTTACGAAGTTTGACCTGATGCGCTGGACATGGTTTTCGGAAAGTTCATAGCGCTGAATACCCTGGGCTTTGATTAGATTTGACAGATTGCCATGCCAACTTTGAAAAGAAGAAGTTGACTGAACCGCCTTGTACGCACGATCCTACCACACTGGCTCAATTATACTTTCGGTTAAACTTCCAATCTTGTTACCTTTGCATTCCACATAACGCTTACTCTGACACAACATTTAAGCTATCACTGTAAATTTAAAACAAAAATCTTTACTCAGACCAGTTTAGCACAACTTTGGGATGTTCTTGTTTAGCTGCTCAACAACATCAATTGTTTTCACCTAAACACTTATCGAGATGAACATTGTTTGGAAAAATCTTTCTAACGATACTATATCAAAGCTAATACAAAACCAAAAACAGACAGATTGTTGCAGGTACCATCCATAGTTTTTGTAACCATGAGCATTTGAGCTGCGTTTTTCTGCTACGAAACTGGTGCAGCTGCGTATTTTCCAGACTTAATCAGTGGCTGTCTCGTGCTTCCATCGGTCGCTCGCAACATTCTAGTCGAAGTGAAATTCGATGATCGGGACCGCCAACTACTTTTACAAGAATCGCCAGGGAATCACGCGGCGGCGATTGTGTTCGGCACTGCCGGGATTTTGTCGTCGATGACCGCCATCTTCAGGTGGGAGGAAACAAACAATATAGGGCATCTTTTCGTTACGAAATAAACGTGTTGCAAAAGTTGCATTTTCGCAATGTCGGCAAAGCTTTCCATCGACGGTCGTTGTGCTTTGCAGTTTGCTCCTATTGTCAGTCGACAGCTTCATGGCGATTCGATGGCCGATGCGTTACCGTGTGGGAGACGTGATGACAACCAGGCGCGCTGGCGCAGCGCTTGTTTTCGTGTGGACCTTGGGCGTGGTTTTATCTGTGTTGCCGATCACCCTCGCTAAGGACTACCTGCAGTACAAACTTCATCTTCCCACGCTGTTTTACGTTCCAGTAATTGCACCACAGGTACGCGTTTGAAAGCAGTTGTGATGTCTAGGGCAAGTTTTTGCAACTTTTGCAACTTCTTTTGCAGCTTCCAACAGCTTCCTAAATAATCAAAATATGTTTAGTTCAATTTTGTGAGCTGTTTTCAGGAATTTTATATTGCAACTTTTTGCAACTTTTTCGATTTTTACGTGCAACTTTTTACTGCAATTTAATCAAGTATTGCGCAAAATGTAAAAGTGTAATAAAAAAACAACTACAAAACTATCTCAGTTTAGTTCTATTTTCTTTGATTGGATGAAAAAGAGCTACATGACCGATTAACTGCGTCTATTGTTATCTATGACGAAACAGTTGGTTTGCAAGCTAGGCATTTTACAACCCCAGCCAAGTATGACAGTGCCCGAACTCAATTAGAGGTGGAAGTGCGGAAAATCTTGCTTTCGAAGGCACAGGGCAGTTAGTGGTGAAAGCGAAGGAAGCAGTCGCGGCTGAAAGCCTTCCTAGAAGGCCAAGAAAAATTTATGAATGTTACATCAAACTCATTAATGAAATACAAAGAGCAGAGAGCCCAAAATATACCATTGCTCAAGCTTATGAAAGAGGCTACACATTTGAGTTTGGCAGCAATCCAGCTGGAATAAAATTGTATTTAGATCACCGATTCGAATTTAATAGTGACCTAAACACAATTGTGGAAATGGCCTGGCCAAATATCATTCCAGAACTGTATGCCAAATTGTTAAATTGCCAAGCAACCTCATGCACTGTGGAGATAAGTTTTACCATGCTTGGCAAACTATTGTCAAAAAGTCGCCATTTGTCCCCAAAAAACGTTTGGAAATATTTAGCATTGTATGTAAAAATATCGTTTGAGTAAATTACTGTCATTTGCATTCGTTGCGCATAAATGCAACTTTCGTTGAGAATAAATGCATCTTTCTCACTTTTTTATTGCAACAAGAACTTGCCCTAATGATGTCCCTTCTTGGATGAAGAACCAAGTGTGCTAGTCTCCACAAATGCTAGTCTCCACAAAGGTGACAAACAAGTGAATCTATCGAGCAAATTGTTTTTGATAGGGAGTCGATTTCATGTAACACTAGGAGATCGATTTCATGTGAAGATTTTGTTTGAATAAGGTTGCGGGACTGAGGATACGTACTGTTACGTGAAATCGATTTCCAATATAACAAATTTGTCGATAGATTCACTTCTTTGTCACCGCTGTGGAGCTGTTTACTTGAACACCGATATGTGCAAGTTTGAACCATCGCAGAAAGAAGAAAGCAGAGCCCTGCCAGCTGATTCCGCGAAAGCTTACAGCAAATTTTTTTTATTTGCTGTGGATAAAGAACCAAACTGTTTTTCTGAAATTTGTATCGTTTCACGTCGTTGGCCAAAAAAATGAACTAGGCCGTTTGTAGAGAAGTGTTTAAAGCAGTAGAGTGCGTTTACAAGTTTTAGACTTCCATGCATACCGAAGTTAGATGGCGCCGCCCGGGGCAAGAAACAAGTTTGGTGCCCCCCATGTTCGAACTTTAAATTTTTCGGGGGGCAAATGTACTGTTTTGAAGAAAGTACTTTCGACATTGCTGGGACTTTCGGGGACCCCGGTGATTTGTCACCCGGGGCAATGTTCCCCCCTTTCCCCTTCGGTACGCCCCTGCTTCCATGCATTTTCTACTGAAAGTTTAAAATGTGCAGACACCACAAATGCATGTGATCTCACTTGCTTTGAACTAGGTATTTTGTTAATTGTTTTTTGTCTCACTTTTACAGGCAAAAGGCAACCCATCAACAATTCAACAGTAAGTTATCTTTCTTTTTTACAAGTAAAATTCTGTTTCATTTCCTACATTTTTTCATTCTGTGTAAGCAAACTGTGCATGTAACAAACATTGCTTACACTGGAATATCCATGTTAGTGAAAGCATGACATGCCGGAATATATAAATACAAAGTAGTAGCCCATCTATGATCATAATATATCTATGATCATATTTTGGTGCAACAAAACACATTTCCATAATTTGAGTCTTGCTCCTTTACACTGTTTTAGGTTCTTTGGTCGAGTTTTTGCTGAAACCTTTTATATTTGTTTCAGATATCTTACGGCGATAATCTACGCCCTTATGGTGTGGGGTTTACCATTTCTGTTGACATGGTGTATCACCATCATGAACTCCGTGCACAGTCACAAGATGTTGCATAAAATGCGATATTCCCGAAGGCAGAGCGTTCGAAGCGAAGCTGCTATCAACAAGCTATCACGTGATCTCAGGAGGACTGTTGTGGTTGTGCTGGCGCTCTTCACAGTGACCGTGTTGCCCATGGTAGCCGTGCTTCTTGAAGCTGTGATCCACTCTCAAAAATACTGCATGCACAGGAATGTGGGTGTTGCCATGTTCACCGCTCTGTACGTTCACTTTTGCGGAAACTTTCTGAACGTGATCGTGTACAACGTTTGCAACGAGGAGTTCAGGGAAGAATGCCGAAAGACATTTGCTGCGTTTGTTAACTTGTTCGTTTGCAAAGACTTGTTAGCAGCTGGACATCGCGCTAAATCTCGAAAGAGCAGCGTGGCGCGCTGGAGTTTAGCTGCAGGGCGACGTTTGTGGCGCAAACGTCATGGCGCTCAACCAAGCGTGACCTCTGCCACGGGTTTGCGAACTTTGTCGGGAACTTCGACTTCCACAGTATGTAGCGATGCAAGGCCTGAGCCAGGCAGTGGCGACGGAGGGAGACTGGGAAATGAAAAATTGGATCGTTGTACCTGATAGTAGAGTTGCTTCTACCTCCGAGGTAGTACCCGTCGCCTGCTGCTCAAAACGTCTTGCACGATGCGCAGTGACGTAACTAAAGGTTTGAGCCAGGGGGGCAAAACTTAGGTGAAGGGCCCACTGGTTACCGTAAGTGGGGCACTAGCCAACATTCAGAAAAAAAGTTAAGAAATGATAGTGGGTACGGACGTCGATATGGATGTGTATAAGCTAAAAACAGCCCGAAAAACGCAAAAACAACAACCTACTGAAAACCAAAAAATCCTNAATATCAAAATGTTAACTAACTGGGAACCCGGTTTATACATTTAGCTGGCCAGGGGGTCTCTCCCCCTTTCCTCCATCAGTTACGCCACAGTCGATGCAGTCAGAGCGTGGGGTGTTCCAATCGAGATTAAATCGAGTTGGTTTCCAAACGTCCAAGGAGTTGACGGCAAGGAAAGCTAGAATATTTCGGAGGTCAAGTGCCGAATGGTGGGGATGAGCGACTAGACTGGAGGCTTCTGCAATCAAGATTGGACAAATCGCTGTCAAAGCCGATTTTTGCAATATAATGTTATTTTCAAATTTTATGCGCAGGACTATACCTTCGTACGTTTGTCAAGACTTGGTATAATTTATGTAAATGTAGGAATCGTGCTGGCGGATAACACCACTTTAACATAAAACGGAGCATTTGCAAGAGCAAAATTTTTAACCTTTATTGTACATTTTATGTTAATAGTCAAAGCTTTTTTTGTTTTTTCAACACGTTTTTCGACATTTACGCCATTCGCCGTGTCCGACTAACAGCAATGTAACTCTTGTAAGTGTGTGGGTATCACACCTTTGTTGGTATTTTGTTTTATCTATCGACGATGTCAACTTTTTGTTGCGTGAAATAATTATAATGTGTTGCAATCCTGCCATTTGACAACGTTGCCTTAAGTGTAAAAAACATTATTTTTGGTGAGTTTATCAAATGAATAGCATACGAATATAAACTCTTCAAAGACAAACGCATGTTGCTTGTAATGCCTTGCGTAGGAAGGACCGCAGCCTACACTGTCGGTAGGAACGTTCAACGCGATAGCATTGCTTGCACTGCAAAGGATTATGTGCGGGTACAGGCAGAGGTGTCAGTGTCGTGTATAAAAAGGTGTGTGAACGCATCCAAAAACTAGACATTATCAGAAATTACACAATTATGCTAAGGTGCTACACATGAGATAGCTGGTCATTTATTCATTTATGCGATGTTTGGGGCTACATATAAGAAACTTGAATAAAAACACACATCTTCAAGTTGGGCTACAATGAAAAAAGATTGGAACGTGTTCCCACACACAAAAAACTGTGGGAAACACGTTTCCATTCATTCCCGCCGCGCTACATTCTTGGATACAGGTCAGGAGCATTTAGATGTGTTGCTTAGAGGAAACAGTAGACAAAGAAAATGCCATGTTGCTTGATGTGAAAAGATTAGGCCTGTTGTGTGGTGAGAGTAAAAGAAACGAGGCGCGTTTGCTGAAAATAGCCTTGACAACAAATTAGGCCGTTGAATGAAACCCAACGCATGGTTTTGCAATGACTGTTCACCATTGCAACATTCACTATGCAAATAGTTGCATGGCCCACCGTGCCGGGATAGACCAGACGGGCATAGGTAAACGTTTGTGACTCATAATCGGCCTACAGCTGTATAATTGTTTTTTTCGGGGAACTGTCTTTGGAGTCGCCACAGAACCAGTTTCATAATGTGATACAAGACCAGCGATGGAGGAACCTTTTTCAAAGTGGGGGGAACAAGGGCATGTCAAACAAACTATGGAAAATTTTGTAGTTTGAAATGACTATTGTGACGTCACAAATATTGCAAAATGACGTCATTAACCTTTGTCAGCATGTTTAAGCAATTTCATTGAATGCTTTATAAACCCTCAACGACTCCTATCTACATTACACCCTATCTACCCACGCTACACTGACTTGAGCATATAAACATAACTAGTTGTTTTTAGTTTTGCACAAAATTAATTCGCATGTAAGTACACAAACACGACATGCACAAAGCTAAGGGAGCGTTTAAAAGTGGGGGCCAGGCCCATGCGGAGCGGTTCCCCGGTCACCCACCCCTGTACGTGGCTGCACACAATGATGTTGGTTCTGCGGAGTTATTAGTAATTTGACATCAGTGAAAGTTGGCACAGCATTAGCAAACAATCCGTGACAGGTTGTTTTTCCGGTCTGGCCGTGAAAGATAAATGGTGTTGCACAAACACGAAACGAGTCGGCAGCTAAACTGGCAGTCTCCGATTCCCTATAGATTAGGTGCTTTGAAAATTTCTTATTTCATGTTGGAGGTTTGTGGACAAATTCCAAGAGTACAGCTACTTGCTTTTACAACCAAACTTTTGTTTACACGCTCACGGGACAGATTACCACGGCATTATTGGAATGCCCACTTAGCGGTCTGATCGCGTCACCACTTTGCACCGTGCAGTGGGAGAAGGGACCTGCGGTTGGTTTACGGCGGTGACGCACACGCCTGCGAGATAATGCGTCCGATGCGTCAAAGGCTTTTCTCAAAGTTGCGATAATTGTAAATAAAATGAAATTGGCCAGTTACGACAAAACGTCTTACGTTATTCACCAGGTAGTAACGTAGAGAAAAGTGTTCGTTGTGCCCAGGTATTTCAAGTTCGACCTTGCTGACCGCAAAGACATTTTGAGAGACCGCAGCTATTTTATCTGAAAACCGAGATAGTCGTTCAGCAAGATTTTAGTGTATTTTGATGGTGGCGTGGTAGTCAGGGTTGCAAGCAGATGATATTTTCGGGGGTGAATGATTGTACAGTAACTTGTTGTTATACCTCACAACTAAGCATGTTTTTCAATATTTCGGGGGAGGCAATTGGCCGGTTGCCCTTCTGGTTGCGGGCCTAGTGGTAGGAAAGCGAGTTTCTACTGTATTTCGAGATACTTTTGGAAAAATTTGAGAGACCGTCTCGGTCCCTCAAAACATCTCAAAACATTGATTGTGCCATTAGCTTTCACTTCCGTATGATGCTTTGTGGCAAGCAAAGGAATACGTTGGCCTTGAATGGCATGGAAAGAAACAGACCTTAAGAAATTTTAAAAACGTAATACTATTCATTGCTTTAATGCCCGTTATAAACAACAACACCATTTCGACAAATTAGAAAACAATGTTTACTGAGCGTCCAAAAACCGGTCATCTTTTATCATTATATTTTTTAGTAAATCCCAAACTTATTTATCTGCAAATTTTTCTCTAGAACGTATTCGTTTCATTGGTAATTATACGCAGCAAACAACTGTTTCAGCTAGAAAACTTGTTACAAACTTTACCTTTTTCCACGGACGCAGGAAGCCTCAACCAGCAAGAGGGCCACCTTGAGTACGGTGACAACATTGTTGCGTAGTTTAAGCATAGCATCATTTCTTAAAGCACAAAGTGGCAACAACTAAAAAGCTCTAGGTTTGCTGTAAGTTTTCGAGCAATCAGCCGAAAGGGCTCTGCTTTCTTGTTATTGTGATGATTCAAACTTGCACATATCGGTATTCAAGTAACAAGTCACCACAAAGGTGACAAACAAGTGAATAAATCGGCAATTTTTTTAATAGAGCAGGGGCTCCAAACATTTTTGTCAGAGGGTCACATAAGCTACTACATAGCAATACGGCGGCCGGACATCTTACGTATCGTGATTGTTTCGGGTTATGTTACATTCTACCATATCAACAAATATTTCGGAAACATATTTTGTTTTCATTATTGACAAAATGCTTCGCGGGCCGGATGAAATGGCTTCGCGGGCCGTATTTTGTTGATCCCTGTCCTAGAGTTGCAGCTTACACTGATACTATTGTAGAACAACGTAGTTTTCACTCTCTGGATACCTGTGAAGACAAATGGCGTCACAAACTTGACGCAAAAATTAATATTCAAATCATGATCCTCGGTGTGAAAACTTCTTGCACCTTTTTACGTTGTTTCAAACCTTTTTGCGTTATTTGAATTGTGTTGGTTTGACCAACGTCACCACCCAGCGAGCTATCTATGCGGTCAACTCTCGTCACAACCGTAAGCAATTAATTTTAAATACGCTACCTGGAGCTTGGCCGTCTTTCGGAACGCAATCATTCGTATACGTATTCTACCTTGATTCTACCAACGCACTGTTTTAATCATCAGGGAGGAGTTTGTTAAATTGTCTGCGTTACTCGACAACTGGCTTCACGTATAGTTGCTGGGTCCCTGTGAAAGCAATTATTTGGTAAAGACGAATTCTTCAGTTTCTTACTTGTCGCGGCTTGTGTTCTGATTTATATTCATTTTCGTCTTGAGTTTGCTGCATTCTCTGCTCTTGCTTTTTAGGCTTTCAACATTTCACTCTTAAGCATTGTTTGCAGGATGCATAGTGCTACGTGAAATCGATTTCCTATCAAAAAAATGTACCGATTGATTCACTTGTTTCTCACATTTGTGGAGACTAGTTCCTTCAACATAAGTGGGCGTCACAGCTTGCGCGCTTGCGTGGCATGTGGTTCGAACGCTTTTCTATGTCAAACCGACCGGTTTGACTGCAGCCCACACAGATCAAAGACTTGAACGAAGTAATTTGTGGGATGAAAGCTGATTTCAAGACGAAAATTGACTTTTAAGAATAGGACTTGCGAAAATTTCCTTCTTATGACAAAAGTTTTAACAGACTGTTTAAAACACCGAACTGTCTTTTACTCGCCCGCGGCAATAGACTTTACGTATGATATTCAACAAACAGCAAAGTGCGGGGTTTTCCGTGACGGCGCTTTAATTGTTCACCACATGCGAATTTCGATGCCTTTTCTGCTCTTTAACTGAAATGCGTTGTTTTGCTTTTTTTTCTTTATCGTTCTGTGGTTGACAAACCCAATTACTTGAACTACATCTCTACGTGTATACGTTGGAGTGCATGAAGAATTTACAATGCGGCAATTGATCCGTTACGTTTTTATATGAACTTGTTGCCTATTGAAAGATTTCCAACCTACAGTCTTTGTGCCAGGGTTTTTTTGTATGAAGTTGTAATGAGATTACTATTATTAGCTATTCTACGGGCTTAACTACTAGGGCAGTGGTTCTTGACCTTTCCCGCCCCAGGACTTCTATTCTTAAAGATATTGACTTGGAGACCCCTCGTTAGCGGTTATGTCGTTAGTCAAAGTGGTGGTCAGGGCCGGCCTTAAGCCGATGCAACCGATGCGGTTACATTGGGCCCCGCGCCTCTGGTGGCCCCGCGCCTCTGGGGGCCCGGCGCCATGTGTTTGGAAAGTAGTTCATTTTTGCCAAAAATTCCTTGCGCTCAAATTCAGTAGAAACGGCTTATACGTTTGCAATATGTCGTTTGTATCATATAGGCCATTTTCTCAAAAAGGTCGTAGCACGGTTGACTGAGCACGATGACGTTACAAAGCACTGCTCAGAGGGGCCCCGCGTCTCAGTCTTGCATTGGGTCCCGCACCTCCGGGTCCCGCACCTGCTAGGGCCGGCCCTGGTGGTGGTCGTTGTTGTTTGCACATTTGAAGATTAAAAGAAAACCCTTTGGGATTCCTTCTGGAGAACCCCATATTTTTCACTGGGGACCCCGTTAAAGAACCGCTGCTCTAGTGTGAAATTGTTGCAATTAATGTTCAGAATCATAGCAGTTAGCAAAACGAGCTCTAACTACGCGGCAAGCTTCTGAGGAACCTGTTTGCTTGGTTCTGCTTTCATGTTTTTGCGATGATTCGAACTTGCATATGCCTATCTTTCAATAATTGTAAACCACAGAAGTAACGCAAGTGAATACACCACAATTTATGTCACAGGGAAACTAGTTTAGTGTACTTGGATACATCTGCAGTCTTGCAAAAACGCCAAAATCTGGCTAGGAACAAGGAGCATTTTTTCTATTCTTGTTTCAGTTTCAACATTTTGCTAGTAAGATTTTTCTTACGGGGCTTTTGGAACAGTTTGGTGAACAGTTGGTATGAAACACTCAGCGGAGTTTTTACTTATTAGGCCTACTTTATTCACAGTTTGCCAAGTTTCATTTGAGCTATTGGAGGACTCAATCAGCTGGATTTGGTAATGCTTGAGTTCAGCTTTTCTTTTCCAATTAATTCAAAATGTTGTTAATTTTTTTGCAGTTTTGAAGCTCAGCAGCAATGCCAATATTCACTGTTTTATGAAGTTCATTTTTGGTTTTAATAAATATTAACATGTCTATTTATATCCAAGGTTTTAAACTTAGTCAATTTCCTGCTCAATTGATTAGTGGGGCATTGTAATCTACAGAGGATTTGAAACTTTTATGAAAGCTATTGAATTCTTCATTTGGATTCTCATGGCTACTTGTAACATTTTCTTGTGCTTTAAGTGCTAGGGGAATCACAAACATTTCTGAATGGAATTGTTTGTAACATCTTATTCATTTAGCTAATTTGTTTTATTTGTGTACAGTTTTGGCTAAAAAAGGTAAAATAGTGGTCACTAATATCATAACGAAGTATCCCAGGCTGTAGTTAATGCGTGAAGTCATTACAGCACAAATGATCACGTAGTGAGGGTTTTTGCTGTACCATAAACCTTGTAGGTAATGTGATCATCTGATGGGCACCTATAGATTGCATGTTCCTTATCAAAAAGCATTAATATTAAAATCACCAAGCAGGTCAAAAAAGCAAAATTTTCCATTCAACATTGATAAACGTTTAGGCTATTTTCCTAAATGCTCTATATTATTATCAGGATGGGAGTATAATGCACCCACCAAAATGATTTAGTAATAATATTAGTGATTAGCGAATTTAGAATCAAAGTTAATGAAGCATGACGATATAATAAACAAATTAACATATAAATTTGTCTAGAGAACCAACAATTGTTCAAAGCTTTTTGATTCAAGTCCAAATGTTACCAAGGCAATAAGGCATGCCCTGAAAAATAACTTGTCTGAACAGTTAACAAAATTCCAAAAATGTCCTCTAGGTGTTAACACAATAATATCCCTTAGGGCATAAAAGTCACCTAAGAAAATTGACATAGCCTTCGTCAGCCCGTGACATACCACTGTAAAAAACTTCGCAGAAAATCATTGACCGTGTTTTTACAGCAGGCTTTTTTTGGGAAATTTGTTCCAAAATCTTGGCCCTGTGTATTGTATTTACGAACGTTTGTTGTAAAAGTAAAAAAACTTTTTGCTTTGCAAATTACGTACCTTTTGTTCAGATAAATTATTGAATTCTGTTCAGTTTCGGCAGCAAAATATGCAGCCTTCCTATTGAAAGTGTGGTTTAAAAACTTTTGTGAAAGATATCTGCATTTGGCTTACAATTGCTTCCGTTTTTGTAAACGCGTGGGTGTGTTTTTGTGGTGTTTCACTTCAAAAAATAATTAAAAATCCACCGTGAATATCAAACATAAAATGCTTGCGTATTGGATTGCTTATTGAATAACAATTATGATATTTTTGGCACTTTGAGCGAGCGTTTAATTTAGTAAAAATTAGAAAAGAAAGTCAGGTTTGTTATGGCAGATGAAAACCGTGCACATGTTTTATAAATTCAACATAACTTATATTTTTGTATACCCCTCTCTGTGAACAATGACAAGATACTATTACATCTTGTAAGGAAACTAGCGCAGGGAAGTTAGTGAGGGGTCAAACAAACAGAATATTTCTCTTTAAATTTATGCGTTTTAAAGATTGCCGACCACACATTCATTTTTGTGCTTTACTTATCTGTGTATGAAACTGCGCCTGCCATCTACTATATACCGAAAATGACAAAGCATGTTGACTCTTTTACCTACGCCATACGTCATACGACATAAAACTGAAGTAATATGTCTTCAGTTTCCGCAGAAGAGACAATTTTCAGTTTTGTATACAGCTTAAACTACAAGGTTTTTAATATATACACACTTCCCAGCTTTATCAGACTCGTATAGTTAAATATCTTCACCAGTCGGCATCGATAAATTTCAACAAAGACAAGAAAACGCTTGCTTTCGCAGTGATCATTATCAAGCAATTGTTAACCAAACAGTTTTCAATGAACATTAAGAGTAGCGGAAAGCGAAGCGCCGTTTAATGTTGTCCTCGAGAATATCACTGATTATGCCTATTGAATAAGTCAAAATCAACTAAAAGTATGTAAGTGGATTCATAGTAACAAATCAGAGGATGCCA
>JGI24159J19872_10001209_pt1 | contig 27683 bp, 15 predicted proteins | sample Ectturendosymbi4_FD_19872 | JGI IMG/M metagenome (IMG submission 19872)
ACCAGTGTTGGCTGCAACTTACCTTGATCCGGAGTACCAAGTGCTTTTGACTAAAGAACAGCGAAACTCAGCCAAAATTGAGCTCCAAGCCTTCTGCTTATGAAAGACTTCTTCTACTGAGACACCAAGAGGACAGCTTGTGCAGAAGAGAAGTGCCTAGTAGCCTGCTAGTGGCAAAGACCATGAGCTCACACCTATGCAGCTTATGTCCAAAGGAAAGGAGACGAATTTGAGTCAGGTCACTTGCTTTCTTTTATGACATCCGTAATCAGCTTTTTTGACTTGAAGAATTATACAAAAGTAGATTGTGCATTTCATTACTGGGATGAACAAAATAGCAAGATGCTTTCATAACTGGCATGGATTGTTTTTGCCGTTACAATGACACAAAAGTCAGTTGAAAGACTCTTCAGTGGCGTAAAATCTAAAGTGGTTTGCGCAATTCTTTGGCAGAAGACACTTTGCAAGCAACTATCTTGCAGCGCACTAATGTATGAGCATATCAATTCAGTGTTCGTATTCAGCATTCATCAGTTGAGTTCTTTCCTGTTCACGCGTTTCTTCTTAAAGTTGTTCCTGTATAATGTACCTCTTTAGCGTGGATTAGCCTCATTTCGTTTATTATCAGAGGTGTTAGCATAGGGCGTTAGTTTAACACTAGGTATGGAAAAGCACTTTGTGTTAAACTAACGCCCTATGCTAAGACCTCTGATAATAAGGTGCAAGCATTGAATGGAATAGTATGGAAGATGGGATGGAAGATTTCAGGTATGGAATGGAATTGTATGGAAAATTTTGCCTGCTATGGAAGATGGAAGATTTACATTACATTCCATAGTATGCCCTGTCTACTGTACTGCACATCGTTACTTTTGTTTACATTGTTGGCATTTACTCTGGAAGGAATTTCGATCTTTGTACTTCGATTCCGATTATCCAGATACCTCGCTAAACCGACCTTGTTTGACGAAAAAAAGTATTCCGGATAAGCGAGGTTTGGCTGATATCTCGATAGCTTCCAAAATTTTGTAATTTTTCATTGAAGAGGAAAGCGAAGAGCGTTGCTTTGTATTTGGTTAATTTTTGTCTTCGACGTTTCAAAAAAGTAAGTCCACTGTCACAGTGACTCCCAGGTTGCGCCAATGTGTTTAGCGTATAGCTGTATTGTTGTCTTTTCATATTAATACATAACCATGATTATTATTTCATCAGCATTCTTACCTATTTCACCACTGATCCTTGACCTGGTGGATCTCTTTTTCGATTAAAATCGGTCCTTTTTCCATGAATTTGAGACCCCTGTTTTTAGGACTTTGTGTTTATCGCTCAAAAAACAAAACTTCGTATTTACAGGCCAGCACAAAACCGTTTTGACCAATAAACGATAAAACTTTTAAAAGGTTTGGTAGATACAGTAGTTTCAGTTGGAAACACTGAAGTTATATACTGTCAAAAACTCAGTTTGAGAATGTTGGTCATACTTCATTTTTCCCGACCGGGACGGGCTCAAGTGACACCGTGAAGCTGATAAATGAGGAATCGCATGTTGATTGTGTCTCTTATCAGCAGAAGGGGTGTAATTTCTTCTGATTTCTTGATAAAGTATTGCTAAAATACGGTGAAAAATAAAACAAGGCCAACACTTTTATTCCAAACGAAAAAATTTTGGAGCTTGAATACAGCACTTTTCCGTTTGCCACCGTCATTTTCTCGTGTTGTTTACAGCCAATCTGGTTTATTGAGAAAGTAAAGCAACAAACGGAGATACGACCCCAGAACTAGGACGTATGGTCATTCTAAGTGACAATTAATTGAAAACGTTGTAGTTTTGTAATGTCTTCTGAACGTCTTTAGATAAAGCATCTTTGTAATGTAGGTGTACAAAGCTAAAAAAATACTCAATTTGGCCGCTCTTCATATAGTGAAACAAACACATTTGCAAATTATTTGCTGTCAATCAAAAAGTGAAAGTCGCTAAACTACTTTCTAACAATTGTCATATTCCCGACTCTGCGGTTGTCGCTTACATTTTGAAGGAGTCATTGCACAATCCTTCTTGTTTACAAATACAGGGAAGAGCGGTGTTGTAAGCTAACCATAATGGCCTTCACTTACGAGATGTTGATGCTTTTCTGACTTTTAATGCGTTGAATAACATAATGCATGCGTTGTGGGAGGTTTACTGCTTGTTTCAAAACCTAACACTGACCTACTTTAGCCATTCAACTAATGATTCAGTTGCCATCCAGGAACCACTATCAGGTTTAAATGAAGCGCGCAACTTAAAGCAGTGGAACACAGATGGCAACTGGTTCATCACCAACAATTGACATAAATTTTGAAAGTTGCTGGAAATCTTTTAACATATGTAGGTTTTCCTGAAGCTATTGTTGGCCCGGTAAATCATTTTTACATTCAAAAGTTTCTTTTGGCTGTGGAATTGTTTGACCAAATGTTACACAAAAATATACTTGCTTACTTACTTTTTTCTTGTCCTCTTCGGAAGTGTTACCAACTTCGTCAAAGTCATACCTAGACATCTCTCTGATTTCTGAACAAACTAAGGCTTAAGCGAGACTCTGAACTTCACCAAAAAAAGATAGCACCAGATTGCACCTGAGACCACACGTTAATGTCAAAAGGAAACAGATCGTCGCCTACAATTTCATTTCATCGCCTACAATTTAACACTGTGGAGCAATATTTTTATTTATAATCGTTTACACCGACCTAAGTTTAATCTTCTGTGCATTCGGTGTAAACTTCACTTCTGGTTGCCGTTTCATTTATCTATGAGAGGTTAACACAAATCACTCTGCAAACCTTAGGCTATTTGAATTTTGTTTCGGCAATAAAGTGCCGCCAGTTACGCAGTGAGGTTTAGAAGTTTGGGGTCCGAGATAAAGAGCCTGAGGGATATCTATAACAGAAGTAGACACTCAGACTGCTCAAAAAATCACAGAAAATATTACGTGCGTACATCCCATGATATGCATAGTGCATGTCCTACTACTGGAAACTACTCCTATAGTAATAATAACCTATAAACAATTTCCTGCAGCAATCATATCTTTTCACGACAATCTGCTGGTCAACACAACACTGCCTTCCTCGATACGTTTCAAAGTTATTCTTGCACCAGGAACTACTTGCAATCACTCTAAAACACAGTAAACAAGTCTGGGATCGACAAGTTGATCTACGTGTTTAACAAAAGGAAAGGCCTTCTATAGCACCACGGACTTAGACGTTGCTAAATGTGACTTTTTTCTTTAGTAGAGGACCTTTAATTGAATATCAATTTATACAAAACCAGGGCTGACTGAACAGGTTACCTATGAGGTCTTTCGCCAACCGTTTGCTCCTCAAATTCATGATACGAACCAAATCTCAGAAGTGTTTCATTCTTTTCTTCGTTTTTCATAAACACGCAATAAATTGCTGCTTTTAGGTACTTTATTTCGATTGCATTACTGCTATTTGTGTTTTGAGTCAAAAAATGCACAAATAACCTGAACCTGCCTGCTGTACGTGCTGTTGCTTATCACAAAACTGCAGCATTCACTGTACTTGCTGCTGAAATCCCTGTTTTGGAAATTTTCTGCGTGGTGAATGCACAATGAGCATTTGCCGAAGTTTTAATCGTGATCAATTTTGTTTAAAATATGTAGATCAATGTATTTAGTGCTTTACACGTGGAAGTAAGATATCTTGGCAACAAACGTAGTTGCAATTGGAAATTTATTTGTAGAGTCGTATCTTGCTAAAATTAATCCATCAGTGACAATCTATTCAAACCTCAGTGTGTTTGCAGCGTTGCTGTAAAGCAACTAAATGTAAAGTACAAAACTTCATCAACATTTTAAAACAGAGGGCTCACAGTATTTCAAAAAGAGGGGCCCGAAACAAGTGAATCATTGGCCTCACCCTAAATCCACCACTGCAGTTACTACGTGATGATTATCTAGATTTTAAAACAACTGAAACAGTTTGTTGCGAGAAACCGAAACCGACTGTCAACATCTTTCAACTTTTGTGACTGCGAAGTTAAGCTGCATGAAAGGGGTGGTAAGATCGCCTGGGCATCTTATCCTTTGCCTGGTGCTAATAGTTGTCCTGCAACACACATTGCTTTGTCACGCCGAATCAAGTTTTGTCACAGATGGAATGGGTTGACTTAAGACTTAGTGCAAATAGAGAGCCAAGAGTAAAGAGCATTCTCTTCTTTTTATCAAATTCATTGAAAGACTGCATAACCGATGCAGCCGACCATTAGTAGACAAATATTTGCTTCAAGAGCACTCCCTACAATACAATGCGCAGAAGCTGCAAGAAGAAATGGCGTCGAAACTTCCCTGACCTGCAGACAAAATATCTTAGTTGGGCAAGCATCTTTTCACTTACTGCAGTATTTGCTGTCTACTCGTCGGACCTCACTGGATGGCGACATGATGCCGACTAATTAAACAGCTTGCCAACAGTCTTGTTAAACAACTTTCACCGCGAGTTATCAATGAATGCACCACAGCTAAACACGAGGAATCTGCGTTTTCATGTGACGGGAGGAAGTTTATTTCTTAACATATGCTTTAGTTCGGGATTGCTAAGCAACTTATCGCTTTCAAACTTGACAAAGCTCGTGCTGTACTCCACGGGAGAGCCGATGCAGTAAGATATTTATTGACCCAATGACTGGAGGGAGGCCCTAGATTTTCAAAAACCACTGATTTTTTATCATGCGAGAAGTGTAGAAATTTATTTTAGAAACACTACAAAAATTTAGGCTGAGCAGCTGACCAAACAAACAAAAATACCTATTCTTGTGCCACGAGCGCAATACCACATGAAAATTATTTTAAATTCTTAAAAATTCTCATCAATTCCTATAAGACTAAGCGTCATGTATGCGGGGTCGTAACGAGGGGGACAAGGGAGCACAATTCCCCGGGCACCGAATCACTGTGGCTGGCGCCGAAAAGTCCCAACAATGTACAAGTGCCTTCTTCAATACAGTAAATTTGCTTCCGAAAGACCTCGGCTTCGAACATGGGGGCGCCAAACTTGTTTTTTGCCCCGAGCGCCATCTAACCTCGTTACGCCCATGCATGTATGCGAAACAATATATTCATTCGCACCATACTCTCAAGCAGGTTTCAAGGCGATAACAAGATTTTGCAATCGATGTCAATTGCGTAGAAATAGTCAGTGGTCCCAGAGTTTTTCAACCTTTTTCCATGAGTGGCCCAGACAACTTCCGATAAAAAATGTGGGCTCCACAATCTTGTTAGCATAGCTTGCGCGTTTGTACGCATAAAAACACACACACAGCAGTATCGATTTGTCCCCGGTTGTCATTTTTCGAAAACTGTAATATGGCCCACTCGGTCTACTGATTGAGAAACACACGGTTATTCACTTGTAAGAACTGCATTCGGGGTAATCACTAACCAGTGGTGGACGTAGGGTTGGGCGATCCGAGCCAAGGCTGAACAGAGGGCCCTTTGATAACGTCATCATATTCAGTCAACCATGATCAGACTTTTTGATCAAGCTTAGAAAGGAGATATGTGGGTCACCCAAGGAAGGATACGTTCCTGAGACTGTACGACATGACTGGCATATCAGAAAATGTAAGAGTATTCATGGTGCACAACTTTAAAAACATTAAAAGTTGGGAAGCTAGCGACACAACAGTTTAGTGACAGCAAGCTGTCGTCATCCTCCACTTCTTTAGTTTTACAGATGCTCGTGAGATCTCCTTTGAAAACAGAGTAGCCAACTTCCACATGATAGTTATTGTTGGGGCTTCCTTTGAAAGAACAGCAGTTACACATTACAGTTACAATTGAAAGCTGAGCACCTACACATTAGTTGGGGTTGGGGGCCCCTTTGAAAGCAGGGTACTTACTTTTGATCTGCTTCAGAGTATATTATATGAATGGATAATACGTTTTAAAAAAATGAGGAATTTACGCGCAAAACATATCGAGGGGGCCCTTAAAAGGGGAGCCCCAGGCAAGTGCCTCACTCGCCTCCCCTTATACACACCACTGGGGTAACTATGCTTGTTAGTATTATTGTGCACAAAACATTTTTATAAATTATGCAGAGCCAGTGGTGTAGGAGACGGGGTTGCAAGTGCACCCATAAAAGTTTTGATTTGTCGAAAATGCGGGCAAAATCCCTGAAAATCCGGGCAAAAATGGCGCCTAACGTTTGCAGAAAAACACAAAAACGTCTTTGTTTTGGAGGTCACACCAAAAAAAAGATCTTCATGATTTTTGTGGTGGACAATTTGTAGGCAAAAGTCGGACAAAAATCTTTTTGGGTAAGTTTGGGGAAACTCGGGCACCCCCAAAAATTTGCTTGCTCCTACGCCTGTTTGTAGAGCTATAACCAGGGCTACCATCGATTCACCAGAAGCAATATTTTCAATCAATTCCTTATTCGTTGAAATTCCTCTGCGCATTTCAAGCAGCTGTGATCTAAGTTTGCTTTTACTTGTAGCAAATATTTAGTTGTCCTTTCATGAAGGCTGTTCCTTTCATCAGACCAGTGAGCTGGTACATGAGAGAACGTCATTGCTGAAAATAAGATGCAATAAGGACGCAAGTCCAAAATAAGTACATTTCTTAGAAATAAGTAAAGTGAAGTTTTCTAAGACAGCCTCCTTCAAAATAAGGACAAATCTTAGAAGGGCGGTATGGTAGCAACGTATTTCCAGGAAAATCAACTCACTCAAATTGATCAGTCGTCGTTGCTATGTTCTACCTATTCCGTGTTTTTCCAATCACCTGAATATCAAACTTGTTAAGAACGTCAAGGTAGGGGTTTAGGTAGGGCCTGCGCCCGCCGTAGCTTGATGACGTAATCTGTTCCATCAACCGTGGCACGACCTTTTTGCAAAAATTAACATTCTCTTTGGACATCTTTTGCCGGTGTGACCTAGGCAAGGTCCATTCAGCACCCTTTTACTTCAATATGACTGTTTTCCCTTGTACATATGGTAGACAGGATTTTTACAGAAGCCAATTAATTACATTAATACCAAGTTCATGTGGACACCAATCACAGTAACATCCAGCACAGACCTCTTAAACCTTAACTTTGCCCTCCTGGTCTTTTGGCAAACTGACTGACAATGTCCTCCACGAGAGGAAGCCTGACTCAGCAGACACGTGGCCAGATCCACCAATCTCCCTTGCAACATGGTTGTGTGACTTTATCAGCTTCAGCTGAGAGAAGCTCCTTTCCCCTGTAACTACGGACACAGGAAGGGTTAGCGCAATTTGGGAAGTCTGCTGATATGTTTGGGAAACATTATATCAGACTGTGTCTGTGAAGAAAATGCAAACTTTCCAGATCTTTTCGAAGAAAATATACACAGAGTTCTTCTGTCTGCGTCAATATCTTAGCCATGTTTTAATGTTTATCAGGGGTGTAGTGGGGTGGGAACCCGTTATCACACCTTTTTGCATTAGTAATATTACTTGAAGATTTGGATTACATAAAAACATGACTGCGATCTCACAGATGTGCTAGCGACACGCACTGCTAGTCAAAAGTCTATAACGAAACAGGAAGATCCAATCCAGTGTGGAAATCCTTGTAGGCGACTGCTCACTTTATTCGAACTATTTGGTGCACTAGTCTTCTTCTTTATTTGGTGTGGGAACGGCATTCCCACATCTCTTTTTTAGCACTACCCCTGATGTTTATTACAAGGTTTTGCAGTGATGAAGAACTTGGTTTGCATGACTGGACATTCATGAATGTCATAGAGAAAGCTAAAGACAGAGCTATGCTCCTGTACCTGCTGGAAGCGTTTCTCATTAGATGAGATAGCTATGTCGAATGTAGCGCATCAAAAGTTGTCCTTGAAGCTTCCGTCGGGATCCTCTGTCGGTTGTTCAACCTGGGAAGCTGGGGTCCATGAATGTGTTTTACAGTCTTACTTGGTTCTTAAAACTAAAATCCAATCCGTCAGTTTTTAACCGCTCTTTTAAGCCATTAGTCAGCTTAATCGCACCAAAACTGCAGTCTGACATGTTCATATTGTAAGTCGACTGACGTTTTCTTATTTGATTTTGGTGACGTCAATTGGCGGCAGGCCGAAGCCTGAAATTTGCTTCTTGCCAGGGCTGTTGAGGTGCTCATGCTAAGAAACGGCCACATCTGATTTACCAATAATCGAAAAAACTTTGACAAACGAACGGGTCCGCTGCAACGAAAAGTTTGAGAACCACTGCTCTATGGTGTCATCTTCTGCGCTACAGTCAAAGTGAGTTTCCTTTTCTCTATTTGCGGATAAAATGAATGCCATTGAAAATAAAAATTCCAACCACTTTGCCAGCACCGCGCTTACCACGCTACATTTTTTGCTATGATTCAATTGCAGAAGCGTCATATACTCGCAATCGCAGGCCCATCCGGTGTTGTAAAAATCGACGAAGTTCCACATACAGAATAAACCTCTGTAGTCCGTATGCCGCACCTTTCTGGCAATTTTAAAGTTGAGTGTCTATTTCCTTACTTTCACCCGCCTCATTGATCCTGTCATCAACGACGCCTTGCGAACAGTGACTGAATGCCTGCGTCCCAGAACCGTCGCCAGAAATTTTGCAATAGGTGGGCTTTAACGCAAAAACTATTTGTTTATAGTATTTCATATTTCAATTGGGTGGGGCTTGAAGGTTTGTTCGGGGGGGTTAAGCCAACCAAAGCCCCCCGTGGCGAAGGGACTGCTGCGTCTTACACCAGCGGACAACCTTCCTATCCTCGTGGGCATCCAACCTGCTGAGCTTCGTCGCAAAGAAACTGCACTGTCTTATGCTCTATAGCAGGGGTGAGGAACTCGCGGCGCGAGGACCAAATCCGGCCCGCGTGAATATGGTCCTCGTAAGGATTTTCGTTACGCAACTTAAACTACAAAAATCACGTCAAAACGAAGCTCCACGATAAAGTACTTAAGGTAGGATGTAATAAGATGCCTCCATCCCTCATAGTAAGACAAAGGGTAGAATTTTAGGATACAACCAGCTGTTATTCACGGACCGCAGGCAATAATCCACAAGTTACGCGGCCCGTGATTGTTCTATACTACAGCATGCCGTGCCGTTGAGCCTGTACATCTGCCCCACTCAGCGCTCACCTGTCCACTTGGTGAAAATGCAGTGGTCCTAATGCACGGCGCCTCAAATCGAGACACCCATTTGTACCCGCCGCACAACAAATCAGTTCATCTGACGACAACAAAAGTGCGGCACTCTAGGCGGATCACCGAAGGAATGCGGAGTAGTTGAGAAACACTACGAGACTCCGCACATTTATCCCCACCACCGGCATCTATACACTCCTGGAATGGCCCTGCCAAGAACAGCTTGGATCCGGCTTAACCGCTTCCGCACCGGTGTCGGACTTTTCCGCTCCTGCTTGTACAAATGAGGTATGGCCCCCATTGCGGCCTGTGAGTGTGACGCAGAAGGACATACCGTTGACCTTGTTATCCTCGGTCCTTCATTGTCCAATCCATCAACAGTGGATTTCAACAACTGGCTCAGACGATGAAGGAAATGTACCTACTGCGTCTTAAAATTTACAAAAACGCTTTCAACGCAACCAAATTATGACGATATTTTCGAAACAACGGTTGCACCTCGGGTAGCTTGACATGTCTTTTTTAGCAAATATTAACTTGCTCCGTGAAAAGCAGGCGTTGAGAAACATTAACGTTCGCCGCACTCGTGGTTATTGATTCGAGTCAGAACACACGAAAAAATGTAAAATCAAAATAAAATGCCTGATTTTTCCTACAACAGCAGACAAATTCAGTAAAATCCAAATCCAAATTTTAAGTACACAAAAAGTGCTTTAGAAAGTTTATGACTTGGCGTACGACTAACTGCACCTGTAGCTGTGTAAGCGCTCAGGGCGTATGCACAACAGCAGTGATCATAACTCAGCAGAAAAAGAACAACATAACAGGGAGTGCGTGCAACTGGAAATCGGCCACAAATATCCATAAAAACAAGGAGGCGCTGTTCTGCTGAAAAAAATGACACGCCTGCTGAGCAGTGTAACAAAAGACGCGTGCACGCACACACTACGCAGGACACCCTTGTATCAAAACCTAGATCTACCGTTACGCAATGTAAGCCAGGACGGATGCAGTGGAACTTTTTGCACGGCCCTTTTCAAATGCTAATGGTCAAGTGCGACAGACAGTATATGCTGTGTGCTGTTTTCATGGACATCGTTTGAAGAAAAACAAATCAAACAAAAAAACGTAAATAGCATGTTTCATTGCTTCCATAATATGACACTCTACGCATTTGTAAGAAAAATACAAAAAGCACCCGTCAATAACAGCCCCAGTTTAAAACCACCAGCAGAAAACACAGTTCATATGATACGTGCTACACGGCAGTCTCAAAACACCAACAACGCTTTATAGTTTGCGGTCGAATACCTTTCAAACTACAACAAAACTAAGATTCTAAGTGCACCAAGAAGAGTCAGCAGAGGATCAAAACAGCTGCACTGACCATCCATTCAGCATTTTCGCCCGCGCAGCACATACACTGTGACCAGCGATCACACGCGTAACCACACATGGGCGGTGCGTGGTGCTGGAAGAGCATATCTGGTTGTCCATGATACCACTAACTCTATAATCACTGTAAATGCGTAAAAAGCACAGCTGTTCAAAGTCTTAAAACCACTACAAGTGTGAAAAAATTAATGCTTTGCCGATTTCGTAATATTTTGCAGCGTGTTTTTTTTCCACATATCGAAATTGCAACGACCTGGGGTCGTGACGGTTGTACCAGCACTCTCGCACGTGATAAAAATTATTGGTGCCATTTTTGTCTTTTCGCCGTGGTTCGATTCAAACCGACAAAGGTAACTTTAGGTCACTTACGTTTGCGGTCTTCCACACAAAAAATACGAACACCCAGCAGCGTGCCAATCGACATTTACCGGCCTGGGCACCGTGTACCAAGCAGAAAATGACGAAATCAGAAAGCATTAAAACCACAGTTGGCCACCGTTGACTACGTGCGCTGCACAGTACAGCTTCGTTTTTGTTTAAGGCACTGGTTGCAAGCTCTGCGACGCCAGTTGCCTCTCGGCTTTGTTGGTTCTTCGGAAAGTTTCCGCATGGTGTCGCGATTGCCTGTATTGACGCCCATACTGCAAAGAAATTTTGGTCAGTGCAATATCAGTGCGATACCAACAAGCGATTCTAACGCTGAAGAACTTGCGCAGCTTGCTCGTGATTGAAAACAGTGCTCGCGATGAAAGTTCGCTCGTACGCATATCGTTCATATCACGCTCGAAACGTGTCACAAAATCCACAATTTGCATCGCCACTACCTAGGTCGGACCTTGAACGCGCAAAATGAGATCATAACAAATCAAACGAAGGGAACGGAAGCTGTCAAACTCAAACTCACTCGTAACTCTGTTGTGATCAAGAGATTAAAACAACTCGCCCTCCGTTTACATCTTTGTCCAGTGACGCCATTGTATCGTATCAACGACTTTATGTGGAATCATTATGACGACTTTTAGTGCAGGATAAAGAATAAATTTGGTTGAGGACCCACTCAGCAAAGTGCTGAGTCACCTCATACGCTTCAGCAAACAACTATTTCCCACTTTAGCAAACAAAGTGCGAGTGTCAAGATACAACGCACGGGGAAACGGGAAAATGCCGTGCTGATAGAATGACATGCAATTAATGCGGTTGACACCGCAAAGTACTTCACGAGTAAAGATGCATGCCACACTTCTATGCTAAGAACAAATCTTGGTTTTGACCTCGGATGATCGCAATTGCATTGGTTTGGTTTCGTGGACAAACGCAATTAGTTCTCTTGGACAGGACGTGGTTCGGTGATTCAGTGAGGAACTCGCGATAGTCATTTTGTCGTTTATAACCATGTCACTGAAGGAAAATCTTGGCATTCAACCAAACTGAGAGCGCAGTAAACAAAACTTCATCCTTTGTACGTTTTTTATGTAAGTTTCCAATTCAACTATCATGGAGTGTTGTCTGAAATAAAAAATTTCCGATCGCAGAACCGAGTTGCTGCACCAGTCGTCTTTACAACTTTATATCGTGTTAGGTCGCATCATGTTGGCGTGCTATCGAACTTGAATAGGGGGCAGGAATTCCATCTTGTAGTGGAAATGTAAATTAACACTATGCGTGGTATTGAAAAACATTTACGAGTCAACCATGCGTTTATTTGTTTAATGAACCAGCGCTTTCAGTGCCATTGTTTGCTGAAGTTCGCTCCTGGGCAAATACGTCACACCTGCCGAAGGATCGTTGGCCTGAGAGACACGAGGAAGGTTTTTATGAGGCGACCTGGAACCCAATCTGCGCTTGAAGTGAAGTGCAGCAAGGTCCCGTGTGTTGAAACAGTGATCTTTATCTTGGGTTCCGCCACCACACCCAAAAGGTTAGGAGGAAGATTTGAGAGATTCGTGAAAACATTTGTTTGATTGGGAGATATGACAACTGTTTAAGGCGCTTATAATTTTTACAGCTTTTCAGTTCAAAGTCATGTTGTGTTAATGACTAACAACTTCGCCGAATGTTATTTTCTCGTACCGCTTTGAAAAACACCTGTGTGACGAAACTGCTGTCTTCGCCGATTCATACAAATGCACTATGCTTTACAGTTAATTTTTTCGTTGTACAAAAAGCTTAATTTAATTACAAAATTGTAAACTGTTTCCAGAGGTCCGCAGGCTTAATACTTTTTGAAATGGGTTCTATGTCAGAAAAACATTAGGAGTTACTGTGCTGGGTTCTGAAGTCACACAAATCGTTTCCAAAAGGAAGCACTATCATTTTTCTACGATATTGTTCACGACAATAACCATGAACCTAAAACATTTTTCTTAATTCTCAACAACCATCAACGGCCGCAGGTCATAGTTTGGAAGTATAACGTGAAGTTAATGAATTAAAGGTATTTTTCACATTCATTTTCAAAGAAGTTTTGCAAATAATTTTTTTAAAGCTGAGTTTCGATCACAGCTTTGCATAGTTCTCAACGCTTTTCAGCCAAATAGGAATCATCACGTCTGTTACAAGACCTTCACAACGTTGGAGTGCGTTGAATTTGAATTAACCTCCAGACAGTGGGTCATAGCTAGGGAAGAGGCATGCGGGTGATCGCCACCCCTATTTTAAAACAAAAATGTACTAAAGCACAAAGTAAGTTTTTATAAGCACACTTGTAAACGCTGACATGTTCAGAATTTGGGTGATATTAGGGTTCGAAAATTGACCCTCTTTTTTGCTCTTCAATTTTCTTTTGAATAGGAGTTACGAAATTGTGTTTGACTTGCATGTTATTGTACGCAGATTCTTGCACCCCAACTTTTGTCTTCCCTACCAAAAATCTTGGGTAAGCCACTGCCTCTAGATCACATTTTCACGTATAAGTCCAGAGTTCCGGCAAATTCCAACTGGCTTGGTTGCACATTTCATAAAAATAGACATAGCAACAATAAGTTGAAAAGTAAGTTACTGGATTTTCAGACTTGGGCACCTGCGCGATCAATCGCATCATTTATTGGCCAACTTAAGATATACAACGTTGTACAAAGTCTTATATTGTTAACAGTATTGTTAACAGTTTTGAACCCGGAGCACACCTCTTGTGCACAACCTATCCATAAAAAATGGTTTGAAGACGGACGCAGCGCAATTCCTCATGCTGTCTAGAACACTCTAGGATCACAACAAGAAGTGTTTGTGTCACTGCAACAGGGGCATCTGTCGGGTTACCTCTCTGCTTCGCTGAAGTCCGTCTTCATGAATTAAATTTTCAACGTGCTTTTGATGATACTTCTGGTGTCGAGATTGCAGCCAATCGGCGTGTGCTTGTTGCCTGTTCATGTGATCCAACTCTTTTTGAAAGAAAACATTTCGAAAGCTCTGCAAAATGCAAAACGTCTGGCCGTTAATACAAAAAATCACAAAGCATTTTCTCCAAAACCACTGATGATACTGATATGAGCACTTAATTTGTCGGAATTTCCTTTGGTTTCACAACAATAACATCTTGGTTCAGTAAAATCATGAACAGCTGACTTCTAACAGGAATTTGAGACGATACTGTAGACAGTGACCGGAGTCATTAGTTTAGGCGTCTACGTGCGCTTGGAGATAGCAGCAGGTCTGAAGTTCGACATTGGCCTGAGTGGTCACGAGGCTGATCAATTTGTCATATTTGTGGAATGTTTGCCCGAGGCCCGGCATTACACATGCAACAAGGTCAATTTGGCTCTTATTTGGACGTGGAACACAGTCCTTGCTAAAAATACGGTCGTCCTACTGTGTCTCTTGCTTTGAATCTGAAACAACTACAGTACAAACATAAGGAAGCGTAGGTCGCTTATACAAAGACAAACCCAGCATTGGTAACATATCTACGCCCTTGCAGTTACACTGTTTGTTTACCGTGTTTTTGTTTACACTGTTTAGTTTACCGTGCCCGTGCTACGTAAGACGCGTGTTCTTATGTATATCCTGATCGTCTGGATTTGTGTATATACCGGCATATGTACTCTCGCTGGTTACAAACAATCCCATCATTGAGGCGGATCGACGAGGGATAACCCAGTGATGTTAAACTCTATTCCTACTGCCAGACACATTTTTTTCACTCGAAAATAAGCAGCAGATAAACTCATTTCCGTTTACACAATGAGATCGACAAGAACCCGTGGGCCAGCACATTCTGCGCGTAATCCACACAAAAACGCCAAAAAAGTTATTTTGTCATTCACGCCTAACCACAGCTTCTAGTCTTTATGCTACATCCAAAGATCTTGCGGTCAACCAACATAAGCCTGGCGAAAAAGTTCTCACGGAACCAGTTTTACTTGAGCGATGCAAGCCAACATTTCAAAATGCTATTCCACTGCTAAAGTTACTGCAGAAACTGCATTCATATTGGTCAGTGGAAATGTGGTCGAAAAATTAATTGTGGGTTTGCTCTCGTCTACAGTACCGATCTGTCTAGAAGGTTTGCTTTCAGCGTTTGGATTGCAAAAAATTGTATATCATGTTGAAAATTAGCTACTCAAAATGTTAAAGTTGCGGCTTTTGCTGAATCTGCATCCTCGTAAATGGAACAAATATTTGCTTGGAAAATTAAAGCACTATATTCTGCATCAACTCAATAGACGCACTGGTTTCATAAGCTGGGAATTCAAACGCAAGACCACCTTTAAGAAATCTAGAATAGGACAAATCATTTTGAATCAGTCAAGTAGAGGGGTGTGGAAGTGTTATGTTATGTTCATTGGGAGGTTTGGTGTTGCGACAAAAGGTAGTAAAACTTTTCCGTATACAGCGCGACGTTTTCATAGCGTAATTCCTTTAGGAAGACTATATTTGGTCAAACACCTACAATAGGCTTTCGCACAGTGAAACTAACACCAACTAAACATGACTTCTTCAAAACGCCTATCTTACGATTACAAAAGTGCAAACATGAACAAATATCAACCATGCACAGCTAAGACAACAATAAACTGCTTATTAGTGTCAGCGCAAGAGCCCATTCGTTTCGTACTGGAATTTCATGGGATAAAGTTAATACGCAAGTCAAAACCGAAAAAATATGACTCGAATCGACTCTTTTCGTAAAAATGTGACTCCTGTCAAGAGTCATTGACTTGAGTCAAGCAGTCACTGCTGATCAGTACATTTGATGAATCAACATGCACTTGCAAAAAAGCTTTAGAAGAGATGTTTTGCCAATTAAAAATCTTCAGGAGCAGTAACCTCGCAACGAAATTGACGGAAACTTCCACAATTTTCCAGCACCTGGTTTATTTTCGCCTTCGCGTCGATTGTATCAGCGAGCTTCTGCTCATATTGCCGCTGCTTCTCCACATCAGAACCGATACGCATCAGTGCTTGCTTCCTGAAAAAAAATGACTCATCTCTTTTAATTTTCCTAGGACACCTTTCTGGCACGCGCGCAATGATGTCTAAGCCGGCAAAAAGTACCAGAAATAAGCAGGAAGAGGTTTAAAAAATTCGGCACTTTTATAACCCACAACCCTTGGGATAGCGCAAACAGTTCTAGAAATTAAATCAACGTGATCACACTGTGAAATTAAAAAAAGACACATGGAAAGAAATCAAAGAGAGCTTGTAAGCCTCTAAAAAGGAACTGAAATGTTGCCGTGCAAGCACAGTCACCAAAAGATTTTTTACTTTTCGTTTACTTTGTATTTATAAAGCACAGCGTTTATGAGTATTTTGAGGAGATCTGTCGCACGATGAGGGAAGTTGAAGATCAGTACTCGTATCAGTTTTTACCCTTTATTTTGTTGAAATACCGCGTTTTGAATACAATGTTCGGAGTCTTTCACACAAGTTTTGATTAATCCCAAACTCATTTAGCTAAACTGCGTGGAATCGATGATCTACAAAACCGTGCATTGAGCCGAACAGTTGGGGAACCGCTCAAAACTCGACTTCCCACAATGCCTGCGCTACAGGATTTTGAGTAAAGCAACACCAGGGTTATGTTTTCTGAGAATACTCCACTGGCATCCTTTATAACGCTTTCAAACTTCTGTGTTCACTGCCACTCGCATTAGAAATATCTAATGAATGGTCTGCAATGCGACTGAACTTCAAGTCAGCGTTTAACTTAGCGAAAAAAATAAAGCAACTAATTTTGCTTTGAAAATGCAATTAGGCCAACCGATCAGGTGGAACAGTGGTTGAGCTCGCGCCACTTGAACAGCTAAGTTGGGTTCGAATCCCGGTCAGGTCACACCGAAAACTTGAAAAATGGTACTTGTGGCCTTTTCAGTCTCATGCTCGGCGTTAATGGGTGAAGGGAAAGCTTCACGCGCGGTGCTGCCATTAACTTGCCACCATTATAGCATCCACCACGAAAGTAGCCGGGTGGCCCCGCGCAAGCAAGCGAATATGGTCGTCGATGACCACTTGTGACAAAGGGAATAAAAAGTAAGGGTTTTGAAACTGAACCTGAACAGTGCAAAGTTAAGTTGATGAACAATGCGTTTATGTGCAGCTACCTATACCAGGTTTTGCTTTTTGGACGTAGCAAACAGAAAATGGGAAGGCACAATCCACGCAGTTGTAGTGAATCAAGATTTGTAGGAAAAACAAGAACGGAATGAAATATTTCCCTTGTGTTTGACCAAAACCTCTTCCAACGTTTCACCAAATGATTCAAATCGGTCATCACCAGCTTCGATTGCCAAACTACCCCAAACCTAAGAAAATCTCATAATAATCAACCTTAAGTCTCCAAATCAGGCCACTACAGCAACATCAAAAGGGGCCAAGCACAACTACCGCCAGCCGCGTTGGCCAAGGCCCAGACCATTATCACAATATCCTGACTAAATACAATGCAGTGTGGCGTGCAACGAAAGTGGCCCAGTATGACTGTAAAGGAATCTCGTCACCTTTTCGTGTCTTCGATAAACTGTGACTTTCTCATCACATCGTTTTCTCTTTCAGCCCAAGCCTGAGATCTGACCGCGGCGTGACGTCGACCAAGGTCGAGCATTCTGTCCTTATGTCTGTTGGCGAGGAAGTCACTTGACCCGATCTTCGGTGCGTAGATAGTATGCTGAAATACGTGCGAAATACATTTAATTAAAATTTAAACATAAACACGGCTGTGCATGCGTCCGGGATCAAGGACAAACTGCGCTCCATACAGAATAGAAAAGCATTGATAGTTGAAGTGCAAAACTGCAGCACAGTCTCGCCTATTTAATGTAAAGAAGTGTAAATGGATGAGAAATATTGAAAAAGTATTTTGAACACTGCATCATTCATAACCAATCAGCCTACGAGAAAAGCTACACCACATGCATAGAATGCCACACACTTATCTGAAGATTTTCGAAATCTATATTTCGAAAACCGCGTTCTGCTGTGTTTAAGGGCACGTAGCACTAATGCAATAAAAAAAATATTTGCGGACCGTTTTCATTCAGTTGTGATTCTCTACAAAACAGTTCAGCAGAATAGAGTTGCACAATCGTTCAGAAGTTATATAAATGCAGTGATATCGACTTGAATAACGAAACCCGTTTTAAACATTTCAACCCATTCGCCTGTAAAGACACAGAACCAACCGCAACTTGAAGCAAATTATCCCAAAATTTGCGCCTCTAACAAACGATTACGTGGTTGCAAGCTGCTCGTTGACACACCTCAGTCAAATGACTGAATCTGTTAAATTACTCCTAATTTGAGAAAACGATTTGAAAATTTCCTCTAAAATTGAAATAAAACGAACACCAACGTCTAAAACACTTATTAAGTTAAAATCAATATCAAACGCAGTTGCGTAATTCCTGTCAAAGGCAGGTCATACCTCAGGTCGTTCAACGTAGGGAGTTTTGAGATGTTCCAGAAGTTTTGCTCGGTCGCTTCTGACGTCCGAACCGCCCACAGTGTAAAACGCTGATCGCGTGTTCACCGGTCCATCGTAGGAACCAAAGTCAGGTTCTTTCCAAGTACTGAACTGGAAAATAATATGCAGTGTTAGTGAAAGACAGGAAGACCAAAAACGCCGTTTTTATTGTACATACTGTAAAATCTGTTATTGTCATATACTCATATAAGATTGTACGACTTAAATATCCCGTTGATTCAGTCTCTCGTCCACTGAGGCTTTCGCAAACGCGAAATTAAGCCACTTACCTCCTCACGAAACAATGAAAAAGAAGCGGAAGCTTCAACAACTTGCAAAAATTCGTCCAAACCAAACTTATGAATTGACGTGTTTATCGGGCAACACATATTACCGGCAATAGAGGTCAGCTGTATTGCTTTTAGTCACATGTTTTTGTCTGAAGCAAAGTAGTTTGTTCTCTGTAGAATTCTAATGTAACAGCACTGAGGAACGTTCTGTGCAAGCAGCATTGTCCGCACAGCCGGGCACAAAAGCCGCGTGTCCAGCACATGCCCCTAAGCTGACACGAGAGTGTTTTGCTCAAGGTTAATGACGCGACGTGAGCAATTTTTGGTGAAAAAAATAAGGAACATGCCGTGAAAAATAAACAAGAATTGCAGATTAGAAAGAAACCTAACCATTGCCGGTCTCCTGTTTTCGAAATCGAGCAAATGATGATTGCGTGGCTGCGGAGTTTGCGGCCAGTACTTCTTCCATGGCGGCCTCTCGCTCTTTTCCTTGCGTCTGCGGGTCAAACGTGGTTCGGTGTTGGTGCTTTTGTTCAGCGTCAATGGATATTCCGTAATCCTCATGCCCTCCGCTTCACTGTAATTGACGGGGTTTATTAACGACATTGGTGCAGTGGCGGGTGAAAAACAAAAAAAACTGAAACACTTTGAGAAATTCGTCCGTTTTGTCACAACGTGAACGGTTAACATAAAAGGTTGACTGTCACAAATTGGAGTTAACTTGTGTTTCATCAAAATAAATGTATTAGCGCCATCAAGCGTATACTTTTCTACTACTACCACGCATGCAGGGTTTTTTTAAGGTGTTTTAGGGACCCGATTCGGTTCCCTAGAATTTCAAATCGGGTCCCTAGAATCAGAGAAAATTATCATCGGGTCCCTAAAATCAGAGAAAATCGGGTCCCGAGAATCAGAGAAATCGGGTCCCTACAGATCCATACTTTCCTTAAAAAAAAACTGGCGTATGTATCCTCGTGTTCTTTCATGTATTTTGTGTGTTCCTTTTTACTGCGATGCATACTTAAGTCTAGTGCGTTGCGTGTGGGAGTGAAGACGTTATGCAATACAAATAAAAAATGTGGTAAATTTTGACTTGCCATTCGAAAATTTTGACTGGTCATTTCCTAAAAACTACCCAATACGAAATACGCTAAAAAGAAATGAATAGAACGTCGAATTACAATTGGCCGTGTGATTTGAGGCTTCATTTTTCTCATGTTTTCTATACTGCTCGATTGATAAAACCAATAGCGAGCACTAACTCCACGAAGAAATTCATAATGTATGCAGCACTTATCGATAGGGTCATCCAGATATCGCTGGCGGTTGTGCTAAGTGTAATCGCCAATGGCATGACATGCTACGAATCACACATGTGTTAGATAACTTCAATATGGATCTATCAAAAGAATTTCTCAGCTAAGAATCGCGCAATGTGACGTTTACTGAGAATATATACAATACACGGCATCTTCAGGTCTTATTCAAATATAACTTCAATATGTTGTTTTCGACAAGCCAAAACTTCAGTTTTTGGAGACGTACTGTTATTGACTGTGATGCCACAAAAGCAACCAAATATTACAGATTCTACCTATTCTATGGCTCGCAGTGCTCTTTTCAGTGGTAGTATTAACAGACGGCAAATAAAATTGAAAACCAAAGCATATATGTACCCAAGAGAAGGCCATGCAACACAAAACCTGTTTGCACGCCTTAATATACTGCGAAAAGCAACAAGGGGATACCAGCTTTCATAGGAGTCAAAAGACATATATTATCTCGTATACTAGATACGGTCAATGGGGGTTATCACATAAAAAACTATAAGTTCATCAGACAGTACATAATTGTGCGCAAAATCGCTATCTATTGTTCGTTCTATGTCTTAAATATGCGAGGTTTTGTCGGGCGGTATTGCGGTTTCATCGGACTCTTGATCTATCAGTGCTAAAGAAGCTTATGATGCCTGTAGTGTTCTGGACTTTGGCAATTCTGGCAATTCTTCGATCCCGCCAGGCACCATGACCTTTCCAACCTTATTCTGGCAATTCTTCGATCCCGCCGGGCACCAATGTCACCTTTCCAACCTTAAAACGCTGTGCCTGTAGCATAAGACTAGCAGGGGCGTAACGAGGTTAGACAGCGCCCGGGGTAAGAAACAAGTTTGGCGCAAGGTCTTTCGGAACCAAATGTTCTGTACTGAAGAAAGTACCATTGTTGGGACTTTCGACGCCCCCCGTGGTCATTCAGCGTCCCCCGCAGTGATTCGGCGCCCGGTGAATTGTGCCCCCCTTTCCCACTCGCTACGCCCCTGAGTGCTAGAGATGCAACGGCGTGTCATGTACGCTGAATATTTCATGCGAAAACGCCAGGGAAAACATTTCCAAGCTTCGTATTACACATTGCAGCTGATAGACGTTTTCAGGAAAGGGATTAAACATGTTGAAATATTTGACATGTACAACGTGCCTTGTCCAAAATCATGATTCCCATTGCGTTTCCATTACGATCACGGAACAGTCGAACCAACAGGGTTGTATCAAAATTTTATAGAGCGATGCTTTAGCAAAACTATACTCCAGAGGCAATGCACAGAAAATGTTTATAGCTGGTCATAAAGCGTTAGTTTCTGTTTTTGATACAGCCCTTGCTTTGCCTTCACATTTCATTTCGTGCCCCTTTCTAGTTTGAAGCGTAGATCGTGGTAAAGAACTTTGGCTGTGGCGTATCACCGTAAGAAGCTGTTGCTATTACTTTCGTGTTTCACAAAACACGCTGTCGCCCGTACCATGTGCGATATGTTGCGAACGTCAGTCAGGTCGATCACGATCTTCAAGTTCTGCAAACCACTTTGTCTAGCTAGGTTATACTCTAGATGTTTTATTGCGATGGGGGTGATGATCGTTGCCAGGCAACATACATTTGATTTCTCTGCTGTTGAAACTTCGTCTTGACATTTGGTTACGTCGAAATTTGAAATACAAATTCGGGCCTTTAAGGACCGCGGCAGCCACTGTATTGGCTTTTGGACTGAATTTGGCTGCAATTCGGCGAGCGATTGTGATAGAAAGTCACTTCAGGACACATAAGAAGCGGATTTTCGTCTGGTTTCTTTTAAACAACGCGTGAATTGGCTCTTCAGTTTTTCACAGTCCCCAAACTTTATTAGTCCACCTCGTGATGTCACCCTGCCCCCAAAAACTCCAAATCCAAAAGTGCCCATTTTTTAAATCTAAAGTTGTGTTTATTGGCGCAAACATTAGATAATTTCATGCAAACTAAAGTTAAAGCGCTGGGACAACGAAAAAAAACTGTTAAACAGGTTGTCTCGTCGGGCGCCCTCGACAGTTTCATAATTTTCTATCATGGTTTGAAGTTGATGGCCGAATAATTGGGAATTTAATAAGGTTACATTTTTTTGAAGGGGTGGCACCAGACCCGTAACCAGCTTGGGACACCAGGCGGGGCGAAGAGTTTTCTGAGAGTGGCCCAAATTTTTTAAACTATGTCCAATAGTTTTGAACTATGTCCAACACATTTTTCCAGGGTAGGGGCGATTTTATAGAGGGGCCTTCGCCCCCCTGGTTACGGGCCTGGGTGGCACTCGGCTGGATGATCAACACGTACAAGCGCAAGACTTCCTTCAATCAGCTCTCTAGTGCGATCGGTCGGTGAGTTATGGCTGAAAAAGCTCGAGTTACTACAGTGACCATCGCGGTCCTTGAATCCATCACAGTAAAATATCGTGTATTCATAACAGTGTCATCAACAGAAACCAGCCATCAGTTTCATTTTCTCGCCTTGTACTCCCTTTGGAGTATCACGAGTGGTCACTGGTCATCGACGCCCATGACCAGCACGCTTGCTTGCTCCAGGGGGGAACGCGGTTACTTTCGCAGTGAATGCAACAGAGTTAATGGCAGCACTGCACGCAGAACATTTCACCGAAAACCAAACCTTGAACGCCGAATAGGAGGCTGGACAGGTCGGAAGTACCGCTTATCAAGTTTTGATGTGACCTGGCCGGGAATCGAACCGATGTACCCTACCAGATACGGTGGCTTTACCATTTAGTAGTGGAATTGCTTTACCAGATACGGTGGCTCTCACTTTACCACTTAGTCGGTCAGCTTAAAAGTAACAGAATTCCAGTCGTACCAAATTTTCAACAGCACTTGGGCCATTGCAAAATTAAGTTAAAACACACTAAACCGTTATGCAAATATCGTGCTGTAAAGAAACGATTGACTTTTTCCCTTTACTGACCTGTCGCTGCTGCTATCACTGCTACTGTCTGACGATGGGCCAAGCTCCTTTTTCCGTCGTCGCAGACGCTTTATCTTTTCCTCTATTTCAAACTCCTCCAGCTGCTTTTCAACATGACTTGTGAGCTCCTCTTTCGTAAGATCGGAACCTGAGTTCACAAATCACAATAAAAAGATTGATATATAAGTAAGTACGTTATAAAACGACAAAAATGTCGAACGCGAGAACTTAATGGTTAAATTGCTCACTTTTGAATCGGGGGCTAAAAAGCAAAATAACGAAACATTCGGATTTCTCCCTATACATATTAGCGCAAACGACTTTGTGGGAATGTTAAATAAAAATCTTACCTTCAAGTTTTGGATGTGTTATAGGATACCTTCTGCGGAATGGCAACACGTTTTCAGGGTAGAAAGGCCACGGCCACGTTCCATACAACAAGTCTGGTCGATAAAAAATCAACTCTGGCCACGTTCTCAAAAGTGATGGGACAGGTGTCAGCAGAGGGTAAGTAGGCAGGTAATACAAGCCAGAGTGAAGCCACGGATAATACAGCAAATGTCGTCTGAAAAAAGCAGTGAACTGAAGTCAATTTTTCTTCACTATATGAGAGCAAAGCAGTTGATATTTTCAAACAAACATGTGCCGAACACATGACCCAAATAGATCCTCCACTGTGAACTTACGTGTCTTCGGACTCCTTTCAAATAAAATTGTTTGTTTAGACCAGCGGTTCTCAATTGGGGATGTTCGCACCCCTAGGGGGTGGGAGAAGGGATTTCTTGGGGTGCGAACTTCTCTAATAATACAAAAAACAATACATCAAATGGTGCAAAAATGATTTTTCCTTCCGGACGGGGTGCGGGCTTCAAAATGAATTGAGAACCGCTGGTTTAGACTGACCGAAACGATTTGAGGTGCACGTTTGACCTGACAGCAAAATGAACCAATATGAAGCAAGCAGCTGCATCGCGGCAATACATCTGATTGAAACCTCTTTTAAATCAATTACGATGAAGAGACAGGGACCTTTGAATGTCACCCAATTCCGATTTCACTTAAACTCACTTTCACACTCCGCTTTTCTTTTCACAGTTCCGCTGGCTACACGCCAAGCGGCGGACAAGCCAGGTCGGAGAAGTTAATCATGTCACCTGGCCCTTGGTCGGCCGTCTCTGGACCGCTTTCCCGTGGGTATAGACAGCAGAACTCGTGTTGTCAACCTTTCTTGGGGAATCTGGTCACGTTGCTGAGATCTCTGTAATGGCTCCAGCTGGCTCGATATTCACGGGTTTACGTATTTCACAGCTGCGCACTTTGTAGCGAAGTATCACGCCGTGAAATCTTCGCGAAAATCCCATCGCTGCCACCAACACTCGACATAACACTCTTTCAGCCATTACCCAAGGTTTTTGACCATAGACTAGGATCGGAGCAAAGTCAGATGTTGCTGACTTCACTTTCAGATGTAAAAAAATGAAAGCTTAGCAGTGTTTGAAAGTTTAAGATGTCACCACGGAATGATGAAGCTCATGCAAAACAGTGTTTGCGTTACCAATCCGTGTATCAATCTCGTTGTTATGCCTTCTGTCAGTAAAGAATACCGCCCGAAAGTACTTGTACGTTTCGACCTGCCGCAGGGTATGGCTTCTTGCTAATAACGTACACAGACTTGGTTTTTGGGGAGGCTCAATAACTCGGTTTCACTTCCGACTTTCATTCCAGCTTGATCGCACACGGCTGCAAATTGATTAAGTGCACATTGAAAGCCTTCTTCCGAAGATGCGAGCAGCAGTAACTCCACTGTAAAGAGCAAACCGTTGTTCCTACTTTCATTCCAGCTTGATCGTACACAGCTGCAAATTGATTAAGTGCACATTGAAAGCCTTCTTCCGGAAGATACGAGCAGCAGTAACTCTACTGAAAATAGCAAACCGTTAACAAGAGCAAAGGTTTTAATCGTTTTAGGTCGGATTTAATCACAGCCCACAGCGTTCTCAACCCTTAATGTCTCGAAAGCTAGGGACGGCGATCGCAATGCTATTTTTTGTACACAAAATGTGTGTCTGGTTGTATGCGGATAACTAAGACCAAAATATCTTCAAAATACTCTCTCCATTTGCCTAAGATATCCTCCTTATCGGTACGTACGACACCGTTTGAGTTTTTTATGGACCTGGCAGTATTAGATCTTTGCCGCGAAGACGCCGGATCATTTGGTAGAGCACTTAGTCGGTTTGCCAGCAATTTGAATATAGTTAAAGCCAACATTCTCCCAAGATTGCATTTTGGACGTTTTTGCCACTTGCGCTGCGTACTTTCATGTCTCAGCGTATCCTGAATGTAAAGAAGGTTCGTCTTTGTTCTTAGGCGTTGTGGGCTAATTTCTTTACTTGCGCAGCATTTTAAACTCCTGGTTCCACCAAGGGTTACGTTTATGTCATCTGTCGCATGCGAGTCGTTCCTGCCGACATACCCGAGCAGCCGAGGAAACGAGAGCTTGTTTGAACAACCGCCACTGGTCATCTACTTGCGATATGCATTGTGGGATCTCTCGAAGCAAGGACGATACGCTGTCTGCAAACGACATCCAGGTCCACCAGGGCCTCCGCTCCAACTTCACTCAGCGATCTGCTAGCCCTACACGTTCGTATGCGCCATGTTGGAATTTCCAGACTTACGTTGTAGATGACTAGGTGGCGATTGATCGAGAGCTCTGCATCCCTTTTGACACGAAAGTTCAACACTAATTGGAACAAGTCACCTGAAGCTATGCAGGAATCAATCAGCGATCGTTGTCCCGACGACTCTCTGCACCAGGTGTGGAGCCTGTGGAGTTTCTGTTTGGAATAAAGTTTCTTGATGCACAGTGCTTTTGGTGTTTTGTTGAAGGACAATGGAAGAAGCTTTCCGCTATTACTTATGTTATTTATACCATCACCATATTGACCGATCATACCCTTCCATACACCAGCGTTGTTTCCAACGTGTACTTTTAAATCTCCCAAAGACATCCTGGATTTCTTAGCTTTAATGCTGCGCAGTGCAGCGTTTTCTCCACGTACGTAGAGTACGGTAAAGTTGAGTTTGAGCCTGTATCCGTACCAAACATTGGAAGCGGTCTATCAACATCAACATGGACACCCTTCCAAATTGGTTCATTGATCAACACAGCTTGCCAGCTGGAGACTTATGAGTACCACACCAGCCTGAACAAACATCGTTGGCTCAACGCAGGAGCAGAAGAGTTTCCGCCCATCACCCAGCTCATTCGTTGGTATATACTGATTAATTTATGCTCACCCCCAAACTTGAAAATACCTGGATGCACACTGAAAATTTACTGAAAAACCGGCCAGGTGGAACAGTTGGTTGAGCACGCGCCAAAATCCGGTAGGCTGGGTTCGATTCCCGGTTGGGTCATGCCGAAAACTTGCAAAGGGATAGTTGCGACCTGTCCAGCCTCGTGTTCGGTGTTAATGGGTGAGTGCAAGGAAACGGTTGACGCTAGGTGCTGGCATCGACTCGGTATCAATGCAGCATTCACAAAATAGAGTCGCATTCCCTTGCGCAACAGAGCACTCGTGGTACTCCGGAAATGAGTACAGAAAGCGAGTATAAATTAAACTAAATTTAAGTAAAATTCTAATATACGAGAGAGTAGGTGTCCACTGACAACGAAGTTTTCATTACTTAGATATGTATCCTACAAAATAGAAAATGGTAACATAACCTCATTTTAAAAATTCATAGTGAAGTACTTGCGTGGTAGGGGCACCAAGGACAAGGCTAATCCGCATCAAAGCCGCATCCTGTAGCACAATGCTAAAACTGAAATACGGAAATACGGAAAGTGTTTGCCCCAAGATCAAAGTAAATAGATTTGGGAAATCAGTTGGAAAATAAAATTTACGAAGAAAACTTTAAACAAAATTTGTTGGATTATTATCTTTAAAAAGTCGCCTTAGGAGCAGCTTTTCTCCCCAAGAGNAGAGTTCTTTCAGCTGACTTTTAAACAAATACGNCGAGAATCACCTTATTGAGATTAGAGGGTCCCATGGAGCCGACTTGATGACGTCGTCGACTTCTTTTGGCAGAGACGGATAACCGCTTGGTAGGTCAGTAGCATCGGCAGTATCGATAATCTCTTTTCGTGCTGTGATCTGCAATAAAAACATAATCTGCTATATCTTCTACCTAATGGTCACAACGAATTCGTTGCACCCCACATTTAGCTGATTACAACACCGCTTCCACCTGCCGCAATGTCATTGGTAATAAGCAGCTGTTCTTACAACCGAAACGAATTGAAGTTAGTCTCAAACGACAGTCAGTGCGTCACGGGCTGTCTGAAAACTTCTTGTAAACGTGGTGCCTTGTGTTGCCAACCAAGAACATGGGCAGTAACCCAATCAACGAAGGCCTTTTCAGGATGACTTATCACACGTAGCTGCAGGTACAGGATGACAGAAAAAAACGGTCATCACCAAAAATCGAGTAACTTCCAAAATTTTATTTAGATTGACACAAAACTTCAGCGACATTAGGTCAAGCCTGTGTAGCAGACATCTCCAAAGATTCAAGTCTGTACTACAAAAACTCTTTGTTTCACTGGCGCTCAAAAAATGTGCTCCAGATGAGCTCCCCGGCGCTGCAGGCACATTTGGATCCGGCG
>JGI24159J19872_10001211_pt1 | contig 27667 bp, 14 predicted proteins | sample Ectturendosymbi4_FD_19872 | JGI IMG/M metagenome (IMG submission 19872)
ATAACACGCTCACATGCTACAAGAAGGACACCAGGAATACCGAAATTGTTGAAGTGTATTAACAAAGCACAGCCGGAGTCGAAGCGGAGCCGGAGCCGGAGCCATGTTATGAAAAACACAGCTCCGGAGCCGGAGCCACGCTTACGAAAACAGAGAGCTCCGGAGCCGGAGCCACTTCATTTTTACAAGAGCTCCGCAGCCCTGGTTAAGAGAAGACTCAAAATTACGCTACAACAACTTACAACGCAGTTAACTACAAGCAAGGTCAGAGCGCTCAGTGATGGCATAATTCCATAACATGAAACTTAACAGTAAAATGTGGCCTACATGTCAGCTAGGCTGAAAATGAAGTGCACTAGATTAGCTGTAGGCTATGCTAAAGATGACTACTGATTAGCATTAGAGCTACCAGCAACAATTTTAGACAAAAGTTCAGCTCAAATCGCTGCCATTCTGAAAGTGTTATACTTTAGCTTGGTCTACTGTCATTTACAAAACTGTAGGCCTATTATGTCATGTGGTAGGCTACAGCTAATAATTCCGTCCTGCAACCTTTGAACGTTTTGCATAATAATATATTAAGTTTGTACGTCAAATATTGTCAAATATATTTATGATTGAAGACAAGACTAAATGTAGCCATATCTTTTGGCCCTGAACAAGGCACACATTAAACCGAGTTTGTAGCACCATACAATTGGTTAGGGGAAGGTGGAGTACAGTCGACGCTTTTTGCATTTTCGACCGCTGCTACTTTATATCAAGTACAAACAAGCTCAAAAATTTCTCACACAATAGAGCAACTCTATATACACAATATCATGCCAAAACATGAACACAACGCCTTTCAGAAAAAGTTTTACAATGAATTTGAAAAGAGTACTTTTTCTGTCGAGTGTGCCCCATGCCTGGGGCACATTTGACATGAGCATGGGGTACACCTGACCGGTCAATAAAAAGTTGGGTTGCATGAATTGCATAATGTTCACGTGATATCCCATGTAAAACAGGCACTTGCTGACTCCCATTCCACTTTTGTCACATTCTAATTACCCACTATCACTGCATGGCAAAACAAATTTGCATGATAACCAAACATTAAATGAAACCAACGCAGTATGTTGAAATTCATGCCTTACGATGCAAATATAATATGCCTAAAAGCACATAATCAACCTAAAAATGCTCAGATTAGAATTATTCTGTACTACAATCCAATATAACCTCTCAAGTTTCACCTTGTTAAGAGTGACCTAGTGACAATGTGTCGAGTGTGCCCCATTTTTTTGTCAGATGTGCCTCATGCACATCCAAAAAATAAAATGAAGAAATATCAATTCAGCTTAAAACAGAATTTAAAATCTGGCACTATCGAATGATGTAGCATTGCCCTGACTACAACGTCACAAAAACTCAAGAACAAAATATGGTGATTAATGTGGGAAAAACCCAAATCTAAATGGGATTTTACAAATTACTTTTGGGTCGCAAAAACACAATTTGCTCTGTAACTTGCAACAACGGCTGCTTATCAAGAAAAAATTCACTACGGCTGGTATGAGACTAAATCACCATGGAAACTTTAAAGTCCAACGCTTTCAACTTTTTGAATAAATCAAAAAAGACGACTGTGCCCCTAGTCCCTCTGTGCCCGACCCACCTTTCCCTACGCCTTGTGAATTCGGTTCATCAGCTCTGTTCATCCAACGAAAGTGAAAGCTGACACAATCACTGTCTCACTTAACATACTCCGCGATCGTAGAACACAGGAATACGATGTTTACGCGAAACAAGAAGCAAAAACACAAACACACACATAATTCAGAACAATTCGTAGCACTCTTGCTTGGCAAGCCTATTTCCACAAAATCCAAGCTCGTCGCCTGGCATTTCTGGAAGTAAAAAAAGTAGGCTTACTTAATTGTTCCTGCCAACCAAACCATGAGTTCGTTGCAAAAAGGATACATGCATGATGATGAGTGAATGCAGTTATAGTTGAGATGTTGTTAAAATGTTTTGCTCCTCTCAGTGTTCATTGTGTGCTAACCAGAACAGTGGAGCCGGAGCCCGGATCCGGAGCCCAAGCAATTTTGGATGGCTGGAGCTGGAAGCCAGAACCAAAATTTTTTAGATGGTGAAGCCAGAACCGTCGCCATAAAGTCTTCACTGGGGGGGCTTTACGTTCGTGTGGGGGGATTTGCTCTTGTACCGGAGGGCTTGATATTGAAAAGTTGATAAAACCTCCAATGACTTATAGTGTTTTATATTTCGATTTGGGGGCTTAGTACTTTCTTTGGGGGGGCTAAGCCCACCAAAGCCCCCGTTGCGACGGGACTGGGTGGAGCCGGAGCCAGAGCCTGAAATTTTGGTTCCGGTTCCATAGATAACCTATAGTTTTGGGGAAAGCGAGTTATACAAACAATACAACGTTTTGTCTGATTTTTTGGACCAAAATGTTCTGCAGCTTGAGCCGGAGCCAAAAACGTCGAGATGTTGGAGCCGGAACCAAAAAATGTAGATGCCCGGAGCTGGAGCCGGAGGCGGAGCCTGAAATTTGAGTGCCGGCTCCACAACCCTGGTGCTAGCACCCACAGTATTCTGTAATGTGCTATGGCTAACCACTCTGTGCTCTTGTGTTATTCGATTGTGCATGTGAGATGGATCACAATTCTGCGACAAATACATAATAATAAAAAAATAATAGTCTAGAGTTGGTGTTTAGTATTCCTATAGTCTAGACAAGTTTGTGACAACGGAGTTAAGTTGTTACCTTTTCTGAAAAGAAGACACAGTCCTTTGGAGCGGCAGGGCTGTCGCCGTTAAAAATAGACAGGTAATTTTTTTTGGAAAAGGGGCAAAGTTGATTCGATGTACGAACCTTGAATCGAAGGAGCAGTTTGCATCAATTGCGCGAAGGTGCTCACAAGAAACACAGTTTTGTGATTGGTCTTCTGACGATACCGTTCTTGGTGCGAACGGAAACCGACGTATCCAGCCTTTATTGTTTTGCAGGTCAAAAGTTATGAATGCATTGTGGAAAAATTTTTAAGCTGAATTACAAACACCCATCAAAGGATAATAGATTGTGTGAAAGTTCAACACGTTGGTCTGGCTCTGATGCCACTCTGGATTGTAAACATCTATTCTCAAGAAATATGCACTTGTGTGTGGCGCATATATGCCCACGAGTATAGTCGTTAACTCATCCAGAGAATGACCAACTATAGAAATTAAAATGTCTTCTTCCTCTAGCCTGCTTGGCGGCGGGAAGATGGCGCCACATGTAAATAAATAGTCACCGCTAGATGGTGCCAATGAGTAACAAATCACTGTGATAATCACCACAAATGAAAGATCGTAATTCATACTCCCTATATAATAATAGCACAACCTAGTATCAGTAGAGTGAAATTAGTGATGGATCTCTATTGTTGCTGGTTGCTTTCCTGTAAGTTAATGCCCCNAATCACCATCTTTCCCTTGTGCTTGCCTAAGCAGTTCAAGGCGATAGAATTACAATTTGCAAAATACAAACGTGCAAATCAAATATAATAAATGGCAACCTTGAAATGTTTTGTAAACATAATCTTNTGAGTCGTTCCCATCTCTAGGAGTTTGTCAAACTGTTCATTGCCAATCGTTTTAGGTAATCTCAGGTTTTTCATGCTCGTTTCAATCACTACCGTGTGTCAAATATATTGACTTGTTTCCAAAGTCATTAATGTCATTCATCAGGTAAACCGCTAAATTGGAAAGTTTTCATGTTAAGGTTGCAAAGCGAAAACATCATTCCTCGGGGGATACGAGATAAAAGGGTACCCCACTAATTTTCGGCATTTAAATTTTTCGTTACAAAATGCACTATCATTAAAATCTTTATAACTGCCTGATTATGTCGATAAGGCAAAGTTATCTTCATCTCAAACTTGTTGTGTCTTTATGCAGTACAATCGTCGCTGCGTCTGTCACTGATGACCTCATGCAAAACTCCTCTGACAAATCATTGAAAGATCTGTTTGCGGTAAGGAAAATATGGTATGCTTAGCAAAAAATGTTGCGTAGTTCCGAATACATATTACTCACACAAGAGATTGGCACCCAGAATTTACGGATACAAAGTCTTACGAGTGGATATAAAAGCATGGGCGTCGGAAGGGGGGTCAGGGCAGTGGCGTAGGAGCACAGTCTGCCGCCCCTGGCCCTAGCAGAAAATTCCGCCCCCTGGTGGGTGTGATATTTATGACGTCATCGTGCTCACTCAACCATGGTATGATTTTTTGGTTTTGGAAGACCTTTTTACAAGAAGTTTCGACATATTTGACGTAAATTGTCGACTGTTTGACCTCCCCGAACAATATATGGCAGTGCCCAATGCACAGCTGCAGCTGGTAATAGCTACAAGATGATATCACCATATCAGCTGAGTATTCTAACAATTATACAACTAACAACTATTATAAACAGAAAACCTCCTTAAGCTGGACTGTTTCCAAACTAAAAAATAAGATGATGAGGCTAACAACAAATTGAGAAACATGAACGTGAAAACCAAAGATTTTGTCGCATTTACTCAACAATCAAGCATTTTCAAACAAACACAAGATTTGCAGTGGGCGGGAGTTGGTATAACTGAAGTCATCGTCACTCCACTCCCAAGACAGCCGAATAAAAATTAACAAAAATTAATGACAGGAAACCGAAACACAAACAAAAAAGAAGAAATTAACGAAAGGGAAATGCAACTAGCAAGAAAATCACCGACAATAATTAATCTGCCTTGAGACAATTGACCGGTATGCTTGACCACAACAACTGTCGTCCTAATCGTTTTGCGAAAAAGAAATTATTTTCGTGCTCATGTCAATACACAAGAAACCCAGTGTGCTACGCCAGTCAGTGGCGTAACTAGAGGTTTGAGCCAGGGGGGCAAAGCTTAGCTGAAGGGGGCCCACTGGTCACCGTAGGGGGGCCCACTAGCCAAACTCAGAAAAAGTTAAGAAATTATAGTGGATCTCTGGATGAAGTGGATGTCCATACTAGATAAAAAAAGAAAACTCCCCGAAAAACGCAAAAAACAACAATTTAAAGAATACTAAATATCAAAATGTCAACCAAAGGCGGCCAAGTTTTTACATTTAGCTTGCCAAGGGGGGGCGGCTCGCCCACTTGCTCCCGTCAGTTACGCCACTAACGCCAGTCCTAAGCCAAACACATTCTGCAGCATAAAGACAGCTCGCATATTCATCAAACATATTACCGGAAACGCACTCTGCCAGGCAAAGGCCGGACAGTCACATCAGCACGCGTTCTGTCAGAATGTGAAAAATATCGCATGAGAAACACACTCCGCTCTTCCGCCCAAATCAACTGCTGTAATAATATAAACACGTTTGTTTAATCCACAGCTTTTGCTCCCCAATTCCTCCCTGGAACAAATTTCCTCCCAGGAAATAAAAATTCCTTTTTAAGGGAGTCAAGTGGCTCCCGTTTGAGAACCACTGTTTTAGCTTATTTCGAAAGTGCTGATTGAATTACACTTCTCATTGAAAAATTTTACAATGCAAATGCTATTTTGATGCAGATCTGTAGCTGGAACGCTGGAAGGGAATTTATAGAAAAAACAGCAAAAGTGCTTCAAGTGCCCGTGGTCCTAAAAACCGGACCAAACTTGAGACCCCGTTTTTTCACTCCTAATTTAATCCTGAAAATTTTTTTTGTCATAACCCTTTATTTTTTTGTCATAACCCTTTATTATTAAACAACATTTACTAAATAATTATGCAAAAGTAAACGAAAAACAATTGGGCGGCAATGGGTTCGCCCTAAGATGAATAGCCTTTTAGTTACCTATTAAGGTGACTCCACCTGATGAGCGAAAGTATTAAGCAAGTAAGCAACTTTCCTTTCCTATCAATAAAACACAGAACAATAGCTTAACTACTGTAAAGATTTCTGATTAACTGCGGCAACTAGTTGCTCTACTGCTTTGAAAGCCCAGCTGCAACTATAGTGGCTGGACCTTGACCAACGAACGATGCTGGAGTTTATCAGAGTAGACGCGTTTGGAGCAGATTAGATTCCCAGCATAGCGGCCATTAATTGTTACAGAATAATATTGAGAGATTGGCAGCGACAAAGTGGTGATGAGCATATTATGGCTGTAACTAGAACCATTGCGCTGGTAATATCGGCTGTGCTGATGTAACTTAGCTGATGAAAGAAAGCTTAAATTTTCATCAGTCTGAATAATTTGCTCACCTCTTTTCAATTATCTCTGGCGACTAGATTTTGCCGCCCTCTGGAATGTGCCGCCCCTGGCTATAGCCAGAGTAGCCAGTGGGTTGCTACGCCGCTGGGTCAGGGGGGCCTTGGCCCCTCTGGATTTTGAAATTTTCAGCAAAAAAGGTTGTTCTCTTAGTTTCGAGTGGGAAATATCAAATTTCACCACTTTTGGCCCCCCATGGAAAAATGTAGGAAAATACCCTAGTGATCCCCCTGGAAAAATCCTTCCGACGCCTGTGACGCCAAGAACGTTTTTGAAATGGTTTTTGGTTCATAAATCGCCGACATTTATTGGAAATTGGCACCAATCTTGTTTAATTAAGCCAATTGGGATTTTTACCACAGGTTTGCTTCAGAGACAACCACATGTCTTTTGGAGCTAGTGGTACTGAAAAACATGAAAATATCTGCGATAAAAGCTGTTGAAATCGTGCATAAAGTGCATTTCAAGGTCGAATGACCACCGACGACATCACACATTTCAATCATACCTGATGTAGGCAGTACGTTTAGACGGCCGGTCCCCTCACCATAAAATTCGTTTCGACGGCCCTAGTGCTCCACGTAAACTTCGCGTCTGGCTGGGCTGAGTGAAAGCAAGCGTAAAAGATAGATGATGGCAGTGCCGCAGCCAGCTCAAAATTTTTTTGGGGGGCACAATTTTTTACTCTGAGCGAGCAACAGTATTTTGTTTGGGACACTGCCTCTGGAAGAACAAAATGTCATTTTATGCTAGAAATTTGGGGGCATGGACCCGTAGCCCTCCTGGCTACGTCTATGGATTATGATGCAATTGCTTAAAACGTTTGCTACACAAAATGTTGTTTTTGGTTCAATGACAATCTTTTTCAATACATTTGATATACAGTATTTTGCTGTTGGTGTTGGATGGAAACCTATGTTTGTAGGTGTTGTCGTCTTTGTTTGTTTGCCAGTACTATGTGTTAATCTCTTATTCGTCATATCTGCGGAAGCTGAGATCAAATCTCGTGTTTTCTCAAGACAATCACCAATCTTAAATTGTTTCTCGCAGTAACTGCATTAAAATCTCTATCTTTGCTGCAGAAAGTCTGCTCATTTTTCTTTGAATGGACTCTTTCTGGTTGTGGGCTACGTGTGTTGGTGGCAAGACGAGAAAACGTTTGCTGGATGTGTTTAAAAGCGAAAATAAAATTGAAAAAGTGCTGAAAATTATGGCGGCTTTGAAATAGGAGTTGAAGACGTTTTCGACGTTGTTGGTCACATTACTGGAATTGCACCACCCGGTGTGTTACCAGTCAGATACGTAAAATTTGACATTCTCCGTCAAGTTATTTACAGTAAATCAAAACACAGCAAAGGAATTTGGCAAGAATATTTCAATATGGAAAACACATGGCAGATTCGCCAAATTGCTTTATAACTTCCAGTTGATTCAAAACCCTTGATAAATTATTAGCATATTTCTTAGTAAAAGTGCAGTTAAATGATGGAAAATCCAACACACGTTTTCAAATATCTTGACTTGCTGGGCGAGATTTGCATAAGAATATTAAACACCAAAGCTTTCGTTTTTCTTGTGCCTAGCCCTAGATCAAAGATGCGCCACAGCAACACAACAGATGTATCTGTTGTCGTAATTCACAAAAAATAGAAAAACGTGTTGAGAGAACTTATTTGAAAAATAGTAAAAATAGTTGAATAATATGCTGGTAGTGTTTCATGCTGGTAATCCATAAAAATTGACTTTGTCAGTAGGGCATCTGGGCTACTAGTTAAAACAGCAGAATTTTTTGACGATTTCTCATGTTTTGAATTTTAAAACTTCTCATCTTTTTCAGGAAAATAAAACATGCTGAAAATTGCTTTTGGAGATTTCTCCTGTTTTCATCATAGTTTTCTGATAATCCAGACCCTATATGAGCTTGATATCGGTATTGGACAAATGGAGCTCAACGTTTATCAAGCGTTTGTTTTATTGTTGTCGCAGAAAATTCTTTGTTCATTCTGGGATTGAGCTTGACACGCAAACCGTCCCAATCAACTTCAGTTAACGACTGATGAGAAACGAATGACTGCAAGTTGTGTCACTAGCATGAAAACTGCAGATATCATATCAGATACCACAAGAAAAAAAACTAAGAAGCCTTCAACAGCAGTATACCTCCCAAGTGGTTTGTACTTTGGGTAAAAACGCTTGGTGCTATGCCGTGTCCCCGTGATGAATGGATTTGAATTTATCATGATAAACTTGGACTTTCGTCGAGGCAACCGTGACTTGCGCTAAACAAACACTACGGAAAGTTGTTATCACGTGCAACTAAAACTTTTCATAATAAACTACTTCCGGACATATGGCGATTCTTGGTTTTGTTTGTTGAAGCAGAAAATACATGAAGACCATGCGCAGTTTGCAACAAATGCAAAACCACCAATTAAGAGGGTTTGTGAGCTGCGAATGCTTTGTACAGTGTCCAAACTTGTGACTGAACTGATGTATAGACCTTTGTTGCGATGTACTCGCGCCCTCCGACTGATTACGCCCACTTCATTACAATACCTAATATCTGGTAAAATGAGAATTCCTTCGGTAGGATGCACTCTTAAAGCAATCGCCACTTCCTATAGCATAGTATTTTAAACTGTAGGATGCACTTTCAGCAGATCACATTGCGCCCATGACTAAGTACTTAAACTTCAACGCAAACACAGCCAAACCTTTTGAATTCATTGAGAACTGACATGCATCACATATCACCACTGCCATGGAAGTTAATAGTTACACTGCCGGAGAAAGTGTGCTTAAAAAAGAACTCTTATTGTTAGTATCTATATATAAAAGAAACGATCTGGAATATTTTAATAAAGAGATATATGGTTGACCATTAATCTTATAACACATAACAAAGACTCTCATGAAAAAAATTCTTATTTCTTGACCTACGGTTGCTCAGTAAAACAGAAAAACTTTGAAATTCAATGTTTTGCACTAAGATGATGGGAATTCGAGCGAAGAAAGGCAAAAGATTCAGAAACTTTTGAGCAAACGTAATGAAATGAAGAAGTAAAAGGTCTTGTTTGCGAAAATGTAACCCTATACTTGTTTGTGTAATACTCGATGCATCATCTATTGGTTTCCATCTCAAGGCTTATGAAAATGAACCAAGTTTGTAAATTTTGACATCGTTGATTTTTGACGACTATCAATGTCAAAAGTAAAGCCGCCATTGAATTTGCAAAATGTTTACAAACTTCATGAAGTCTCCGAAGTTCGAATTATTTGGTTTAATAGAAAATTATTGCTTTTTAAACCAAAATAAAAAAAAGAGAACAAACAGTACAGCACAACGCATTCGATGCGAGCATGGGGTATTACGAAACAGTCACTGATGCCTGCGGCTTGAAAGCTTTTAAATCGGAAACGATCTTGTCACGCAACTTCCAATAAAAAATGGCTCGATCTTCGAGAAGCGACGGATTTTCTGCAATGCAAAATGCCGGGAGGGGGCAGAGAAAAGCAGAATAAGAAAACCGTCTTCTACAGTAATTGTTTAAAAATGGAGTATCGAAACCCATGATTGATGTAAACATTGATAAATGACTTTCTTCTGACCTCTATGTCATAGAATTCCTTATAGAATTCCGGCAATGACCCGCTTTACATGAAAGTTCAATCAATAATCAAGCCATCCACCAAAAACTACGAAAAGCCTACCAAAAATGAGCATGAAAGTAAAATCCAACATTTAAAAAAGTTTTTATAGCTTCTAATAAAGCGCTATTTTTTCCAGCAATCGGCATTACAAAAAATTTGTACAAAAGTACCTTGAAGTTAAGCTGCACTTGAAGCTGCACGGGCAGCAAAGAAGCTGCAAGCGGCAATATCAGTCAAAATTCACGTTGGCCGGCTCAAGCAGTGTTGCATCAGGAAGGAAAGCAAATTTTTGCTAATTTTTCGGCAGAGAGTCGAATTCAGTGTGAGTAATGTTTGTCTGTTTGAGATCTGTCTTTAAAAACCAGAAAAGTACGCACCGAAGCTAATGTATTAACCCAATGGACCTCAAGCAAACAACTAACCGATCGAAACGACAGTGGACAGACTGTGGGACAGAGAAGTGCAATGGAGCAGCAGAGAGGCAATGACACTCTGGTTGATACACCTCCATCTGCTTAATTGCGTCAAGCATTAAACGCTTTGCCTTTACGAATGCTTAGTGGCTGATGAGCGTTTTGCTCCGGCAAGCCATGGTTGCCCAAAAAATCTTACTTCAGTTCTAAGAGGCGTATGTAAAAGACATTTTTTAGTTTTACGCAATATCTCATTTATCTGAGTCATTCATGACTGTGAATCAGAAACTGCGCTATCTTTTCAAAAAATGTCAAGCTGTTTTGCGATATCGCTGTACTAGTTGTAATTTGGATGTATCAGGCCTTACCATGCAATTCAGGCTTCAATGTGCATTTATGTGTTCTGGCCTGGGGTGTAGTGGGGTGGGGAACGCGTGGGAGCGGCATTACCAAACTTTTTCGGGTGTGGGAAAGTGTCCCCGCACTTTTTACATATTAACATGACTTGAAGATGTGTATTTTTACTCAGATATTGTGTGTAGCTCCAGACGCCGCATAAATGAGTAAATAAGCCGATGTACTAAACAGGCTGATAAAATTAATAAATAGGCTGATCTTGTAGGCTGACATACAGTATAATCAGACTATTTGATGAAACTTTCCTGATGTATTTATAATATTCGGTGCAGATAGATCAGATAACGAAATTGATCAGGATTATTGAGGAAGACAAGTGCAGTTTTCGTTTGTAGTCTAGTGAATCCTTCATTAACTACTGATTTAAAAATGAGTTTGCAGTGCTGTTGAAAATGGCAAGTTTTTTGGGTGCGTTCCCACACTTTTTTTAGCCCTACACACCTGGTTCTGATCACAGCTGGAGGTACTGTTCAGTTAAAAACTGAGACAAATTTAATGTTACAATAGGAGTTTCTTGCAGCACCAATTCCACTACTTCAAATAGTGGTCTAAATCTGATTGTTGGTGAAAATAATTGTTCAGGTTCAGCGTGGTGACTTGGAATTCTGCACTTCAGGCCTTGGCCTGCCATCATTGGCTGTTTGTAAATAATTTGCACTTGCACTGTACGTCGAATTCATGGCATTTCGGTAACCATGCAGTTTGATGAAAAAGTAAAGTAGCAACATGACAATTCAGGGCCCACGAACAGCAGAAATAGCTACAAAACGGTCTAATGCCAAACTGCGATGGCACAGACGTAATCGTTGTGTCGAACTACCTTGTCGCTGTGTTGTCATGCCACCGAATTGGTTGTGGACAAATAGCCACCCAACCGAAAATAACGTCAACTCAGATTTCGGTGCGTTATTTTCAAAACGCTTTAATCGATCACGTGGTAAAATCAGGGCGCTGAAAGATGTACAATGAACTTTATGGATCGTAGCTTCCCGCGTAGTGATCATTGCACTGGGTCACCATCATCCGCTGCCAATCGTATTTCTCCATCCAGGGCCATAAAGCAGCGGTGCCGAACTCTTCACCTCTAGTTTATCTTTCCGTATCATTGCAATTTAGGCGACAGCGAGGTCAGGCTGCTTGCTGTTTGCTCAAGTAAAGCGATGCAGCTTTAGCGGAGGAGGGTATGTTTTCCAAAGCTGGTGCAGAACCAGCGATTGCGTCAAAACATTGAGCAATGATAGCTTTATTTGAAAAATGCGATGAACATCAAAATGTACCCTAACCCGGAAAGAAGTATCTAAGAAAGCTAACTGTGTTTTAACATTGTAACTATAGAACAGTGACGCTACTTCTACTGCAAGTTTTAGCACAGACTCCTAAAATTCTTAATTTAAGGTTTTGCATGAACAAGAACAAAAGCAAACTAACTGTTGGCTTGCAAATAAGAAAATCTTGCAAAATTTGGGAATAGACTTTTTTCAGCTCAAGCAAGTTTTATTTAATTTTGCCAAGAAACCATTTTAAATATTAAAATCAGTTAAAACTGCAGTGAGAACTGATGTAAAGTCGAGGGCCTTAACCCAGGATCTGTGAACCTTAGGTGCCCATGAATGCGTTTCAGGGGTCCGTAAACCAAAATCCAATCAAGAAAATTCGCTAGTTTTTTTCCGCCCATTTGGGCCATTTTCGCAATACAACTGTAATCTGACGTGCACCTCTAGGCCTAACTAGGTAATTCCAGTACTACCTCTATGATGTAATAGTCCACACTGACCACGAAATGTTTTGTTAAAACTTTGCATGTGCATTGTTGTGAATAAGACTTGTATATTTCGTTCATGTGCAGGCTGTCCATTGTTTTATTCGTTGTTTAGAGCAGGTACCCAACCAGAGGGGGCCAATCGGGCAATTGCTCCCCCCCGAAATTTTCACAAACGTATGTACTTGTTAGGTGCAGCAGTCAATTTAAGCTATTTTATGTGATGTTGTTTCCTCAAAGGACATACGATGGTTCTAGTCAAAAACAAGCCATTGCGTTATGGCGACTTTTCTTAGAATTTTCACTGTATTTGAATATCAGTTTGCAAAAACACAATCTGTAAATTGATTCTTGTGGATATAACTTGCGAAAAAAACAGCTGCAAATACATTCTTTATTCTTTATTTTGTGCATTATAAAAAAGAATCTATTCTCTTTTTGTATTGAGCTAAACAAACTAACTTAAAATTGAAGAGGTATTGGGAAGAATCAAAGAAAGCTGCTGCCCTTAAGGTTTCTAAGTCTATGAGATTCCTTTGGAAAGTTGTCAGCAGTATTTATTGAATTTAGATCATACTGTATGTCAAAAAATTCGAAAATGTTCGAACGTGCGAACAAGTCTTATAGCAAACTAGCCAGGAGACTGGCTTAACAAACACAAACTGTATTTGCAATGGCAATGAAATCTACCCAAGTGAATTGCGAATAAAACTTGGATGCCCAATACAGCGATTGCACAATTTCAATTTGGCTCATTTGTATTGAACATACATTTTACTTTTAAACTATAACTTCTTGTTGCAGGACAAACTATAGCCAATGATACATTTCAAATAGCTTCTTTTGCTCCAAGTTTTATGTTGCTTGGTCTCCAATTTGAAAAATATATGTTTATGAAAAAATTATACTTTTAGAGAGCTGCCAGATTTGCTTTCAAAATTTAGATGACATTCACGATAAATTTGCGCTGATTATGGTAGCAGGAGTTGCCGATACGTCTGTAAAAATGTAATTTGCAAAGAATTTCGCTAAAAAATTAAGTTTGTAACAGTCAAGGTAAAAAAAGTAGACTCGAAGAATCGCTGTATTGTATCTGCGGAAATCTGTAATTTTGTTCGGGAACCGCAGTTAATCTTGGAATTGCACAAATTTGTAGTAAATAGAAAAAATTTACAGTAAAATAACGCTCCGTATTTTCAGCCAATCGACGCCAATACGTTCGTCGCAGCCATTTCCCTATTAACCTGTCGTAACCCAAAAGCAATACGCACTACGGAAAAGACAGGATCTGTGTTTCATAGAAGTTTGTGTTTTTTGCCTAACTTATGAAATGTTGACACCAAATTTTTTCTTAAAGCATGAAGTTCGTTTCGAGGGGGAGCAAATCAGGAATAAGAACGAAACAACGGAGGAGTATTCACAGATGGCTTGAGTCGAGCTAGTTTTAGCCTTGTTAAGAAAGAACTGCTGTTTATTGCGGAAGCTGGTGAGCGTTATCAGAATTCTTCACTGGAAACATTGAAAGAGTTCTTATACCTGATTTGCTCTCCAATGTTTACTCTGTGTTCAAACCACAATTAGTTTCATAATTCAAGGAGTCAAACCACCATTTCACCTTTGAATTCCACTAAAATCAACTTCACTGAGCTAACGTCTTTATGACAAAGCAATTTTTCAGCAGAAAGGTAGCGTTTAAGAATCGGATTCGCGCAGGTATCAATTTACGCCATTTTGTGTCTGCATATCGACACAGACAAATGAAGAATCACCGATAGCGTATCATACTGACGGTTCAGAGAGACTGAGGGGAAGCGAAAGCATCGTCTTAGTGCTGTAGCCGGAAAACTTTAGCAGCGGGGAAACATTTGGTTAACCTTGCCTGTGTAAGCGTGAGCCGGAAACGTTGCCTAATAGCGAAGAAAAGTAAGAAGCACGCAGGCCTAATGCGACAATGCTTTTGCTTTTTGGCGCTGCACAAGACTTTGCGTCGTGCATTCTTATTCGGCTGTCATAGTGTGTTATCACGCACTGATGCAAAAAGTGAAGTACTTTGCAGCCGAAACGCTCTTAATTGTGTATGGAAGCGCTGTTTCGAAAAATCATTTAAATTCAGCGGACGGAAACAGATAGGTTTGGAAAGTTCATTTTCTAATAAAAATATTTTTCAATGTAGCTAGATAGTTCTGCTTTACTTTTGTTCAGTTAAACTATAGCACACGGAAACCTACAACAATAGGATACTTGTTTCAATTAAAGCTGTGATTATTTATGCAATTGTGCTTGTTTGTCATAGTACCAGGTATTAAAGATATTAGGTTTTTAGGACTGCAATAAAGTACACCAGAGCATTATACAAACCTTGATATTAGTTTTAGTTACGGGACAATAAATTTAGTTCAAGCAACTTAATGGTTAGATGGGTAATGGGTTTGTCAGAGTAATCATGTTGCAGCTCATTCACACGAAACAGCAGTTTACATTCAGACCTTAAGCCCAAGCATCAGCCAGCAAGCAAAATGGTGAAACGAGAGAGCGATTAACAGATTTTCGGACAGATTTTCAAATTTAGGCAGAACAAGCAAATTTACGAAAAAAACGTTTGCGTTATGAAGGCATCGGTTAAAACGCAATGTGCAGAACGACATATTTCAAGAGGCGTTTAGTAAAAAAATAATGAATGCATTTCCGTAGCATTTCCCTCATTCTTGTGCGAAATGAAAATGGCCTTTTGCTTTGCGGTCTGCTGCACATAACTTCTTATAACTTTTCTGTATGTACCCCATGGTATTGCAGCTTTTCCAATGGTGCTGTACCGGAGTCTTCGACACACGAAAGATATGATAAGGAGCACCTTTGCGATTGCACACTTACGAATACCACATAGAATACCTCGAGCGATACTCACTCGTTAGGATTTTTGCTTGTTAATTCTCATGTGGCATTTTCTATCGTTAGCTTGAATACGTCATGGAATGGACGTGATTACCTTTTTTGGCAACCAGTTATGAACAGTTGTATAGTGGGGAGTGGAAGCGTTGGAACGTCGGACCCTCAGTTTTTTAAACGAGGAGACGGTGTTTCATTACTTTTTGATGTCGCACCAAGGTATCGATGGATATGATGTTATTTTTTGTCAAACAGCCAGACGTAAATATTCTTAAGTAATAAAAAATTTTTTTCAGCACTGCTTTCTCCATGTTTTTGACACTATCACTGACTATGAAATGACTAGGACTCATTACAAATCGGGATTGCTGCTCAAAAACCTTGTGGTGCCAGCATGAAAATATGAGAAAATTGTACTTCGGCACTATTTTAGGTCTAAATAAGCCAAGATTGCATCGACATTTTTCTGGATATGCAGTCGTAATAAATTTTTTGTTCAGAGAAATATTTGGAAGGTAAATTAATTTGCAAAAATCTAATGCAGCACATCTGTATTTGCAAGAAAAATGCACGAGCAATCTACATACGTTTATGTGTTCGGCTGAGCTAGACCCACAATTAACAATAGTCTTTTCGTATTTCATTAATTCGTTGGATTGCTTCACCCCCTATAAAGCATGAAATTTCGTCTCAAAGTAAAACAGCAATTACTGCTAAACATTGTACAAGAATCTACGTAGCATCTACTACATACTAAAAGTCATTAGAACACTGATGTAGTGTTAGGCTTTGTTGCAGGTTCATAACAGTTATTTGTAAGTATTGTAGGCATATTTGATTTGCTTGCGTTTATTTTCTTACTATGGAAAATGTCCTCTGATTCGCCACGATTGAACTAAGCTTTTTGTGTGCTTTCCAAGATCAGTCTCATGATGTAGTTTCTGTCCTTGAAGAATAGTTTCCGCCTAAAACTTTTTTTCCCTGCTCAGGTCTTTGGCTTTAGCATTAATTCGAGGGAGTATCAAATAAGGTCCGTATACGAACGAACTTTTTTAACCATAATCGAAACAAAGTATCTTTCGAATTTTCGCAAGGGTTTTGCAGAAACTGAAAAACACGAGTACTGTTTGGACAGCGTTTCAAAGTAACACACGCGTGCACACGCTTTCAAACGATAGCCGAGGATTCACAGTACTTGGAATTTGCAACTAACAAGCTGGATTTTGAAAATTTGTGGAAGCTATCCAAACATGAAAATCACTTCCAACACCGCAGCGATTGGTTAAACCACAATGTTGGTTCTACTTCTATACCCTCGGATCCTTTCCTGAGGCAAGCAATGCACATGACCCTACAAGCCCACGCGTCACAATTGTCTGATCAGCTGGATAAAGACGCAACACATAGATCATCACCTGCCTGCCAATTTCAGGTAAATTATTTTATAACAAGCACAACATTTCTCTTCAAATGCAAAGGTTTTCAAACAGACGTTTTTGCTTCTTACCAAGTTGTTTGCAATTCACAGTTTTCTAACGACGTTTTCGTGGTTGCGTTTTCGTTTAACTGGTTTACGGAATGAATGGATATTTTTGCTATAACTTGAGAGCGGAATTCTATAATATTGATAATATGTTTAATTCTGTGGCTGCATAAATCACTCATAATAGAGTATATTTTGCATAATGGCTAATGAATTCATGGAATGTTTGATTTATTCATTAGTTTGTAAAGAGCGTATAATATAATTCAAAAGCGATATATTTGGAAAACTTTGCCAGTGTAATAAACTTTAATCTTTCGAAGGTGAGCATTAGTTTTGACAAAAAACAATGACCTGTTGTCACTTCGATACACGTACACTTTTATTGCGAAAAATTAACGATGTTTTGTGCATAAGATCAAGAGCTATAGCCAACGTTCCCTCCAACAGCCTTTGGATTGCATGAAAAGAACAATCTCTCAGCAGATAATTAGTTTTGAGTTAGGGCGATTCTTACGTGGGAATTTTTTTGTGTGTAAACGATCACACAAGGTTTGAGTTGATTTTATTTTAATCTCAATTGTATATGTTAACTTTGTATAAGGCAAAACACAGCAGCAAAACTCTGAAAACTTAAGTTGATTGTAGTCCAAAGTTTCTGAACATTTTTGTGGTGGATTTTTAAATTATCCAATATTTTATCACCGACCCGGTTTGAAGTGTAACGAGTGAATGTACGAAAAACAAACTGCAAGCCAAGCATTTCATGTTAATTTTTATTTATAATCTTTTTTTGTATAAAAAGCATGCAAAAGTTAGTTTTTGCACGTTATAAAGGCCAGCGACTGCCATTTAATAAAGGTCTGGTCTATTGTCTGCCACGCTTATTGTTTTCCAGTATCTAAAGGTTTAAACTTGATCCAGGCCAACATATTGCATCTGGCGAAAGGTAAAATGTAGGCTACTGTATTTCCATTATAAACCCCAAGCGATTGATTTGATTTTCAGCATTTTTCTAAGTTTGTTTTATATTCTGTTGATGAGAGTGAAACCTTTTTTAAAATCAGCACTTAAAGTATGGAAATTGGCACGAATTCCGTCCAACAGACGAACCAGAAATCCTAATATCTCTCTTTGAATCCAAAGTAAACAGCATCGATGAATGATTGCATTAATTCATGTTATCCTGTTGCCACAAATTTCGATTCAATAGAGAAGTTGTTTTCTTGGTTTCCGCAGAATTTCGAAAGCACCTGTGCATCATGCCACTAAAGTTTGCGACTTCCATTTGTCAAACATCAACCAATTAAACGTTTCACCAGCGGTTGCCATCAGCCTTTTTCTGGTCACATGGCAGTTCCAGATGACTTTCTTACTTTCCTTCTTCTTACTTTCTTACTTGGTAACCCCTGCTCAAAAATTTAATGTTTCAAGTACAAAAGATTGCCTCGTAGGTGCCGCATTAACATGTAGCGGATCATTTTCAAAACAAGCGCGGGCAAAGACGCTAATTATGAAGAACCCAGCGCAAGCAAGCATAGATGAGCGCTGCTGGCCGCTTGTGACACTCGAAACGGAGTACAAAAACAAATATCATGAAATGGAACTAAACATACCAATAACCTAAAAAAATACGTTTAGATAAATTATGTCTAATAAGCTGTCACATGTACCAACGCCAGGGACTCAGTATGCTCTCCGCAAATCTCCACTAGATCCTTAGATCCAAGAATCGATCCCTGCTCATATCTAAGCTTTCTTTTGCATAAGGTATCGAAGTGTTCTGTCACCTGAGTATGTGTATTGTGACGGCACAAATCAAGGAACGATGGATTTCTTTCTCTTCGGCAATTCGAAGTAATGTAGCGATATGCCGGGACAGTGTTCGACAACCTTATTGTATTTGCTGGCCACTTTTATGGACCGTGACCTTGTTTGAAGACCATTTTTAGCTCTTAATTCGCCCTAGTTGAGTAGAGCATTTCTGCGGACAATCTGTCAAACTTTATCAATATTTCTCAGTTTTTTTTAGGCGAACAGCCAAAAAAGAGAATTCATCAATATCACAGAGAACAAGACCACGATCTTTTGGTCTTGCCACAGTCCATGACTGTTTCAGGAAGCTGTCGTGTAAGAAAGGCTAAGGTTGTGCCGCTATTTTGAAATTGGTTTAGTTCAGGGGTCTTCAAACTTTTTTGTTCGAGGGCCACATAAGCAACCAAGCAACAGTTCGAGGGCCGGACATCTTACGCAATGTGATTGTTTCGGGATATGTTACATTCTACAAATCAACAAATTTTTTGTAAATATATTATTTTTTTATTGTTGAAAAATGTCTTTGCGGTCGGATGAAATAGGTTCGCTGGCCAGATAAAATGGCTTCGCGGGCTGGCTTTGACCCGCGGACTATAGTGTTGAGACCCCTGGTTTGGTTGCATGCATACAATAAGGTTGCCGATCCCAACAGACGATATGTACCCATGAAAACTGTTGTTCAGTTTAAGCAACTTTTGTAGGACGTTTAATTTTATTATGGCTGTCGGTGGTTTTGTAGAGAGTAGCATAGCGGAACACAGCATACGTATATAAAAAAGTAAACATCAGCAGGAAACAACGCAACTTTGTAAAAATTTTAGTGGTGTTTGTTTGTCTGTGCTTTGGCCAATTAAGCAACTGGTCCTTATAAAAGGTATCGGAAGCTGTGTGCTTTTCAGAGAACATTTGGAAAAAATTTCTTGTGGAAGATACGTTAAATTTGTTACTGCACAACGACGCTTGCCACTCAAGAATTTGCCAAGGTTGGATATTGGCCGCAAAAACAATGCATATAGGATTTTAGTGCTATCTGAACATGGTGGTTTTCTACTTGTAAAAAAGCATTATCTTCCGATAGTAGTATATTCCTACAGATTGTTCAGGATTTTAGCACTATCTGAAGGTCATCTCCAAAAAGTCACCCTGGCAATGGAGCTCTACTTTCCTTGATTTTGTTTGGAAAAATAGCAACCATATCCCATATACCCAGATCGGCTACTTTATATATTGTGACAGTGGCGTTCATCAGGCCACGTTCTACTAAATATCATGCAGGAGCACCTTTCTGTTAGGGCGTCTCTGTTATGCACTGAGGAAAACCATGGCAATGGAGTTGTATGTTATATTTCTTTTTTATTGGAAAAACGAAAAAAATGTGCTGACAGCATATTGAATTTCAACTTAAAGGCAACGACAACAAATCTCTCTTCCGTCGGACCCTTTCAAAATAAAGCTGCTGAGGCATGAAATGACAACACTTCTTTTAAATCTCATGTCATCTGAAAAGAGAAGAGATTTTGTTGTTCTGCATCAGTGGTTCTTAATCTTTTTTACATATCTTACCCTTTTATCAAACAAGATTACCTGATTTACCCCCAATACGCTCAATGGTTTTCATTTATTGAAAATACGAAATTAACAAACTCTTACAGTTTGGAATGATTTATAAAAATTTACATTTGCTGCAATTTATGATTCAGTAAATTTATCTCCTTCGAAGATAAAATTCACCCCAGGTTAAGAACCACTCTTCTACTGAAACATCATTTACTAGAACAGCAAACATTTGCGCGTATTTGTACTTTTCTTCCAACCACGATTTTGCGATATTTTCTATTGAGCATGTTTCATTCTGTTAAGTAAGATTATTTAAACTACAATCTTTACTTTATAAGTGCCAGAAAAAGGAATGAAAAATCCAACATGAAAATATGTGAATAAAAACAGTGACTCACTGAAAGATGTCGGCATCAAACACTTTTGCATAGACTTTTCATTTCTAGGCTACGAACCAAAGCTTGGATCACCTACTCACAAAAAAAACTGCCTTCAGCGAAACACGTGCAAAAATCCCAGCTCAGAATACAGCAGCTCTTCCGCATCCTGAATCGTTCTTGGAAGTTTCCTGTTTTTTGCATGGTTCCACTAATCATAAAGAAAAGAAAAAAGATGCAGAGGATAAAGAACAACCAAATGATGCTGCAGTTTACCAGTGGATGCTTCCAAAACATGGTGAGATTATTGTCAATTTTATCTTAGAACAGCGGTTCCCAAACTTTTTTGAGCGCGACCCAAATTTGAATTTGCTGAACGCCTCGCGACCCATGTCTCAAACAACATATGATAAAAATAATTGATAATTGTATGGATGATTTTTAGCAGTAAGTTGCTAAGTTCGTTTTCACTGTCAGCAATCTGCTCTTTTCTCAAGTGCCTACAATAGAGACAGACAAAGAAAAGCAGTGATAACGGTGAAAATATACAACCCAGGTTTACATTGCCTCGGCGCCACCCATTTTTTGACCCTTAGCAACCCATGTTTCGGTCGCGACACATACTTTGGGACCCACTGTCCTGGAAGTTTATTGTAAATAGTCCATAGTTCAACCTTTTTTTCGAATAGGCCACTCCTATGCAAAACTTTGTTTGAAAGAGTTAGCTCATGAAGGGAATTTTTGGCTTTTATGTTTTAAGGTGGAGCAGATGAGAAAAACAAAAGCATTGGAAACATTGAATCACAAAAGTAGGTCTGCATACCCGAAAAATATATTTCATCTGGGTAGAACGCAACTGCATTTTATCTGTGGACTTGTAATTTATGCATGATTCAGAAATTATATACAAATATTATTGAGAAGTGGTGTAAAAAAGCTAGTCGCCAGTCAGTCCAGTGTAGCAAAGCGAAGTAACGAATAGATCGCAAAGCAATCATACGCCATCAGTGCGATCCGATTCACAACAAGTTAGATTTAAGATTCTAAGGCAGGGTCACCGGGAATCGATTTTATCGCACAGGGGATGATGTTGCTTTAATGATAAATTGGGGAGCGATTTTGCTAATGTACAGGGCGACTTCATAATCATGAAAATTTGCTAGAATCGATTCGCACCTGAGTGGATCTCCAAGTATTTACTAATGAAGCAACGAAACTGTCTCGACTTGAAGAACATCTTTGTAGGGTTCACCCAGAAAAGGCTGATAATCCGCGAGAGTTTTTTCAAACTTTGAAGGAAGAATGCACGCAAAGCAACCTGCCGAGTCTGTTTGCCACGATGTCCGAGAACAACGACAATAAACTGATTGCTTCGTGCAACGTCTCTCTGTTGATTGCGAAATCTGGCCATTTCATTACCAGAGAAAAATTGATCATTCCAGCAGTGGCCGAAGTTGTTTATACTGCAGTGAGGCGTGAACCTAGACCTGTGATAAAATCGGTTCCTTTGATCAGCATAACTTTGACTCGAAGAATTGATGAAATGGGTAATGGACGTTGAAGAACAACTGTGCAAACGTTTTTGTAAAAGAAGTTTAGCATAGAGCTCGACGAAACGACAACATGTGGCAACAATTCTCTTCTTCTTGGTTACGCACGGTGCTTGAAGGACTGTGAGCTGCAGGAGGAACTGTTTTCGAAGTACTTAGAAACAGACACCAAAAGTCAATCCATTTTTTATGTTTTATGCTCATATTTCAAAAAAAAGTCCATTCCCATCAACAACATTACTGCGTTCTCCACAGATAGTGCATGAGCAATGATTGATATGTATCGTGGTTAGCTTTGTTAAAACATTTATGTCTGGTGTCATTACTGTTCATTGCATTTTGAACTCCACACCGAAGTATGTTGGTTTCACAACTGCTTATCTCGCTATTTTGATTTGCACGGAAACATTTTTGAGTTCTTCCGCGAGGCGCTATTGGGAGAGATGAACGCTTCGTGTCCGATTGATACATGTTACCTTGCTGATTTTTTTGAGAAAATGAACGCTGCTACCATGAAACTTCAAGTAAAATCTGTCAACCTGGTTCAGTGCAGAACTGTGATCCGAAGTTTTATTAGCAAGAAGGAACTCTACACCCAGACTTTTGGTAGACGTACCTTGAGTCATTTTCCAAGATTGGCAAAAGTGTCTCAAGGCCTGGCGATCTCAGATGAAGAGCCACACGTATTTGTGGATCGCTTGAAAGCAGTCAAAGAAGACACGAAAACTCGTTTCAAAGATCTCATTGAGCTTGAAATTCCTGGATGGGTGGTTAAACCATTAAGTCAGTGTGATTCCGAAGTTCAAGATCTGTTCAGTGCTTGTAGATGTGCAAAGCCATGACGAAGTTCGTGACATTATTCAAGGTCCACCTGTGGCTGAAATACTCTCAGCGTTTTTCTGAACTTCGAACGAAGGTGAAGATTTTGTTCCTGGCCTTTCCAAAGACGTGCATTACTGAACCAAGGAATTAGCCAAGTTTTCGATGTACACAACAACTATCGCAATCGTCTTGATTTAAATGCAAGTGGTGGAAATGCTTTTCGGCTGAAGTTAACGCATCTCATCCCTGCATTTAAACCCTTGCCGCAAATCACAAGGTTCCAGGTTAGCACTAAGTCTCCAATTTCGTGTAAGAGTAGCATCAGCAATAAAATTTCTTTCCGGCACCCACTGTAGATGGTGCTGTTTTCATAAAGATGAGCAGTAGTAAGATACAAACTGGCGAATGCAGTAAACTGCTGTCTTAGCTTGATGCCTTCCTAAGAATATGTGTAGTACATGCCAGCACAGCTTACCAGAGTTGCAAACGGGCCTCATTATGAAGCCCGAACCCGGTCCAAACCTGACGTTTATATTTTAAGCTAGATTTAGGCCCGAAAGCTAAATTTATCGAGTGAGTCAAGATATACGCAACTGCGCGGTATTGGTGAAGTAGCAATGTGAACATGCCTACATAATTCACAATTGATCATCTGTTATCGAAGGTTTAATCAACTCGATTGTTTCAATAGTAACTGGCGATAAAAGTGTCCGTCGTTGGAAAAAATTTTGTATGCCGGCCCAAAATCCCCCGAAACAGTTTGACAAGCTCAAGCCCGAACCCAGCCTGACTCCAAAATCCCAGCCCGACTTACAACTCTGCAGCCTAGTGGCAATAGAGTATTGAAGAAAAGACTGGTTGTGAAATCACAGTGGAAACACTAACCCTGTGCGATGACCTTACCTATTTTGTTGGTGGGGCCATTTTCAATAAGAATTTAAGCTAAGGAGGCGATAAGGTTGAAAAGGTTGGGAAACATTGTGCTAGGAGATTGCTGAACGCTATTGGCTATTCGCTAATCTATTTCCAACACAACTTCGCGACCACGTCTAACGAAGTACATTCAGTTGTGAGGATGCCCAAGGTCTTCCATTTAGGTTGCTCGTATCTCTCAGGCGTGTGAAAATGCAAAATCAATTTTAATGTTTTCTGGAAGCTAATTTAATAGAAACTCGGCACTTCTAAGGAGATCACACATAGACGAACAACTCGTAAAGTTATTTGCAGTAGGAAACGAGTACGTATATGACGCAGGGGCGGGTACAGGGAGGCAATTGTGACGATCGCCCCTCCTAAAACCTACAAAAGTAAATTTATTCACAGTGATTTTGTACAATTCGGAAAACAGCATTCATGATAAGGCCATTTTGTCGACAATTGTTTTGTCACAGCAGTGTTGTGAAGTATACTTCGTCTCTCCTGCAGTGCAGTAGTGAACTCGTAATAAGACTTGACTATCAAATGTTACTGAAATCGCCCCCAACCTTACTGGCGGACCCGCCCCTGGTATGATGTAATTAACAAGACGCAGCCAATACAGTTCACATTCTGTTTGATTATGTCCTAGCAGTTGTCCTCATAACAGGCTACTCGCACGATTTGGACTTGACGTCATAATTTGCCATTATATTTTTTCTTATACAGCAGATTTTTCTATTTATAACGCACTCGATTAAAAAAATCCATGGTAAGAAATCAGGAACATGTGTGTTTTGCATTGTTCCTCGCAAAAGAGCAATACCGCTTCGCTGCAAAGAAGTGAAAAGCAATCACGCATAAACGATTTGTAGAGGTCACCAACAGTTTACTTAATCAAAACATTTGAAGCTATAGCACAAAAACACACATGGTGTCGCGCCAGCTATCGCTTAGACCTGGATCAATAAAACCAATCAGACTGAAACGACTTGAACTCGATCAAGCGTAACATGACGGACATCTTTATGATAATACACAGGGCAGGCAATGATTGCAAATCTACAAAAACAGCAATTGGATTGATCAATTTTTCCACAATAGTGTTGGTTAAACCCCACGAGACTGATGTTTGCATAATTTATCGACTCTTTTCATGGAAAGCTATTTTGAGCGAATCATTTCTTTGCGTTGATTGGGATTGTTGATATGACTTTCTCACTAAATTGACCAACCAAAGTTCTGAATTTCGGTCATTCACACCTTTTGATAAAACTGCAAACCAAACATAATTTGACTTTTAAAAGTGCTGTTGACTTACACAGGTATACTCCAGTATTACTGAACAATTCAAACGAAATACAAATTCAACCTGTTTTTGTTCACTTTTTTAGCCTGTATAGGTATCAACATCTTCAGTTCCGGTCAGCAAATTATCATTAGGGCAAGTTTTTGCACCTTTTGCAACTTTTTTTACAGCTTCCAATAGCTTCCTAAATACTCAGAATGTATATAGTATGATGTTTTAAGCTGGTTCCAGGAGTTTCATATTGCAATTTTTTGCAACTTTTGCGACATTTTTCTTTTTTACATGCAACTTTTGTCAAGTATTGCTCAAAATGTAAACGTGTGATTTAAACAAAATGCTTCAAAACTATTTTAGTGCAGTTCTGTTCTCTTTGATGACCGACTCGAACTGAAAAGTGATATAAAAGCAATTGTAGAAATGACCCTGCTAAACATCAGCCCAGAACATCACGCCAATTTGTTAAATTACTGAGAAACTCATGCAGTGTGGAGCGACGTTTAACATGCTACGCAAACTGTTGGCAAAAGATCGCCATTTCTCCACAGATACTGTATGGAAAAATTAAGCATTATATGTAAATAACTCGCTTGAGGAAATCACTGTCGTTTAAAATGCTTGTGCATAAATGCAAATTTTTACTGAAACTTTTGTTAAAAATAAATGCAAATTTCTCACGATTTCATTGCAACAATAATTTGCCCTAATTACAACGTAAAGGTAGCCTAACAGCTCTTCGGTGTGCTTAGCTATTAGCAAAAGTTGGATGTCGTGAAAGATATCCTTTGAACATGCCTTGTCTACAAGAAATTAGAAAAATAAATGCTTTATCAGCAAGCTTATCATACCTGGTAAGCTGTGGAGCTGCGAAGAAAGTATTCACGTTGCTACACTGACAAACAGGCCAATAGGCACACAATTACAAGTAATCCAGGTGAAAACGTCTGTAAATACCAAATACCGGTACGGAGCCCGTGAAATGTTACTGTTGAGGATGGAAAAGCGTATATACAGCAATGGAACACTGCTGCTAGACAAAGCTGAAATAGCAAAATTATTCCTTGCCAATTTCGGCTTTGTTCAAGTACTTTTTGCTAAATTCAGGAAAGTGTAAATCTCACTCACCTGGCCTGTAGTCCTGATGGCACCTTGCATCAAATGGAATGTGAATCTGGTACATCCGCTTGATGAAGTGCATCAAGAAACTATTAGATTAAGTACAGTGCAACATCAATATGTATTTACTGCATATTGCTGTAAATCTTTTGAGCACTTTGCAGGAAAGTGTACTTTAGCTGAAAACATGTCACATGCAATGGCATATCTAGCTGGGTATGGCAGGCGTCACTTCAATGGGGGCGCAAAAATTGCTTGGCAAAAGTTAAAAATTGTGATCTACGGTTTCTTGAGTCTCTATTTTGCGTCCCATGCAACCATTAATTGCAAAGCTGCTTCACCACAGCGCCCTTTTCTAGTGTATTAAGTCGGTCGTGCTGTGCCAGCACAATCAAATACTGTATTACGACAAAACTGTGGTATTGTGATGCACCACGACAGTCAGACAACGTAATAGAACAAAAACGCTCGCTTGTCACATCTACAAGACCTCGTTCTTCCGACGCTATAAGAAAGTCACTCTGTGCTGCTGCGTTTAAGGCAAGAGGATATGAGTTAGAATCTGGTTGAGACGAGTTTAAACGTCCGTGGCTGTGAGAATCTGACATATTTACAAATTACTTAATCTGCTGCGGCCCACTCGCACTTCACGAAACTTTTTCGATGGCCACTTGTGTCCGATAAATAGGCTGAATAAAATGCTCCAGTCTAGAGAGTATGGAAGAGAACCTCAGTTAATAGTTAGTCTTCGAAACATCAGCAGTTAGTATCGGTACCGTACCAACTGAGTAAAAAATTTTAGCTCATGAAAGAAGAGATTTGTCTTTTTTTGTCCAAACTTGGCTTACTGTTGGATGTCAAAGGCCTTTGTTACGGTCATGGCTGTATAAAACTAAAATCTATGTGTGATAATTTATAGGAGCTGTGTACAGTTCAAATGTAAATGGCAAGCAATCATACGAGGAGATTCTAGATTGCAAAATGCTAGTATCAAGTCGAGAAACTTAAAATTATCGCGGTCTGAAGACCTGACACTCATAGCTGATTATGGTGAAGAAAGCGTCTTTCCAAATCTTCGAATTGCTTTGGAAATAATACTGACGATGGCAGTATCTATTGCAAGCTGCGAGCGATTTTTCAGCGAACAGAAACTAATCCTTTCATACCTTCGAGCCGCAATGAGCCAGAACAGATTGTGTGATCTAGCTTTGATGTTCAAGTATGTACTTTCCACAATGGGTGTAAGCAAGGAATCGATCAGCAAATTTTTAATAGGAAATCGATTTCACGTAAAATTACGCATCCTCACTCCTGAAAATTGCAAGCAAAGCTTAC
>JGI24159J19872_10001212_pt1 | contig 27659 bp, 16 predicted proteins | sample Ectturendosymbi4_FD_19872 | JGI IMG/M metagenome (IMG submission 19872)
ATTTTTGAGCAACTTGCGCTTGCCTTGAAAAACAGAGTTGCCCTGAAATTTTTCACTGTATTGAAATATTTTTTATCATTCAGGATTTTTGAGCAACTTACACTTGCCCTGAAAGCAGGGTTTGCCCGGAATTCACTGTATTGAATGTATATTTTTTATCATTCAGGATTTTTGAGCAAATTGCGCTTGCCCTGAAAAACACGAGTTGCCCTGATACACTGTATTGAAATATTTTTATCATTCAGGATTTTTGAGCAACTTGCGCTTGCCCTGAAAACAAAGTTTGCCCTGAATTCACTGTATTGAATATATATTTTTTATCATTCAGGATTTTTGCCCTGAAATTTTTCAGGACAGGGGGCGCCCCCCCCACTCGTACGCTTATGGATACTGGTAGGGGTCCTTTTCTGGCTATTTCGCGAATTTTCTTAAACATTTCTTTAATGTTGATGTCTTTCAATCTCCTGGCATTTTTCTTCCAACCACTGCTCCTCAGCACATTTACATTGCTTTTGGATATCCTTATCTATTCTTTTGTACTTTTCTTGGTCTGATTTGAACTCTTCTCTTGTGTAAAAGGCTTTTAATTTCATCACTTACCCAATGTGGTTGTTTAATCGCCTTCGATTCTTTTGGTATAACATTGTTTGCAGCTGTAATAATACTCGTTTTCAGATTTGTCCATTGAATTTGGGTGTTTTCTTGAATTTGATTTTTTGAAAGATTTTCAAAAACAGCCTTAGAGAAGTCAGCGCTGATGTAAAGATTTTTGAGATTATCAAGTACGAACCTTGGCTTTCGTTTGGGGTGCTTTAGAGCCCTTAAATTTTGATATTTGCAATTACTGGATTATGATCACTGTTTGCATCGGCTCCTGGATAGGCTCTTGCATCAGATACAGAGGACCGATATCTTTCATTGATCATTATGTAGTCAATCTGATTTCTTGTACGGTCACCAGGGTACAGGTTTATTGAATTGCTATAAAATTTGTTTGCCATCATCACATGCTTTCTCGGTCCGGAAGCACGCGGCGTGTACTCCCAGGGATCACGACTGCATCTCTATTGCTACACTTCTGCCAACAAGACCTTTCCATATAATTCATTCCAGTGAAGAAGCCACATCACCATAATGCTTTAAACTGCGAGAGTTATTCATTTCATGACTCAAAGAGCGCTTCAACGCAAGCATGGTTTACACCGTTACAAGCAACGCGGCGCAAAAAACGCGCGAATAAACACAAGCGACCGGACAACGGCGTCACACAATGTACACTGGACATCTCACGAAACGAAGTAAAATGTTAAAATTGACAGAAAAAAAACAGCGGAACCGTTAAAAATAGTAACTGTTGACAGAATCGTATACTCCATCCAACGCAAGCAATGGGCCGGGTTCAGCAGCAAAACCGGGAGACACTTTTCCGACCCCACTCCAGACTTGCACTGTCAGAGTCAAAAACTTGGCGGGTGCTTCCTAGCGAAAGCGGCGCTTTTCAGGACAAACACAGTCCCCCTGCCAGTACATTTGCCGCGTACGAGATAAAATACCTGTGGGGGCGAAATGGGCGTCAATAAAAAAGTTTGTTTGTTTTGGGATATCAGTGTACAACCGCTAGCTTTACTTGAGTGGTCGTCAAAACGTTAATGAGAACGTGGTTTTCAAATAATTGCGGATAAGTCTGACACGTGTTGATGTACATAGTTACATCGATGCTGTGCAGCCGCGAGTTCAAATCAGGATTTGACCACGGTAAACTTTCACATAATGGCAGGCCGTAGTTTCTAGCAGCAAGCTTCTCGTAAATCGCTTGACGCCGATTGGTTATTTCGTGGAATGGGAGAAAAGCTGAGAAAGCGTATGCGTAACACCAATATCACACGCAAATTTACGGAAAACTTGTCGTATTTTGTAGGGCTAAGTTCCGGCGCGTGGCCTAATACAAATCGTGGCGTTTATTTTATTCAAATCAATGGAAATTATTACGGTTTTGCGGATCTTTGTATCGAAGCATCTGATAAAACAGAATCTATGCATTTCATTTGAGGTTGCTTACTTGATTACAAACTGTTGCTGCCTTTAAACATCAAACCATTTGCTGCGCACATCAAATCGCATGCCTTTTGATCAATTTCATAAAACAAGACACATTAAGCGCGAACCGAAGTTCCAGTCGTCGCGACTTGGAACTGACGAAAAAGGTGCGAGGCTTCAATTCAGCGCAAGTTCCGAAAAGATTCTCAACAAACGTTACACACAAGGAGCTTTTCAATGAACTGTCACTGAAACAAACGCATGCGATAGTAACGAACAAAAACTTGCGGCAAACAAAACTTAATATTTTACAAAGGCAAAGTAAACGGTGCGACTTGCCGCGTAAAAGGGCGGGGCGATATTGACAAAACACACCGCGAGACGCAACGATGCGCATCCGATTTCTCACGGAGGTGACGTCGGAGGATGTGCAAGAATGGAACGAGGAAAAAAAGCAAGCGGCAAAAAAGCAACCACACCAGGAAATCTGAACAAGCGAAGCGGTGTTAAGTGCACTGGCGAGTATATCGCACCGATCGGTGCAGGAAATGACGTTCATCTGGAAGCGATGACGGGGGGTGTGGCCTGTGAGCTAGAACTCGTTTCTCCACGTCGGGAAAAAACACCAATCAGCTCTTCGCGCCGTCTACTGGTAAAGCGCAATAAAACAAAAGCGAATGTAATGAAACAACGATTAGCACCTGCACGACTTGGCAGTAACCAGTTAGAACGCACAGTAGGCGTAACTTCATGTTTCTCATATTTACAAACAAGCATATGAATGCTATTTCAGAATCAAAAAGTAATCCGACAAGACGCAACTTTTCGAGAACGCCAACAAGCGAGTTGGACAATACAGAGTATTTACTTGACAATTACCGAAAAGCGGAATTCATGGAACTATCGCCACTATTTTTTTTGTACAATAAAAACGGCAATTTATAGCTCTCACAAATCTGTCTGACGCAACATGCATCACGAATAAATCGTTGTGCAAACAGAAATAGGAAAACGCTGTTATTGTGATCGCTTCCGAAAGCAACTTGCACACCAACAATGAACTACAAGGCCGGTAAAATTGCAAAGGATTGAAAAAACTGACTCCTGCATTAAGGTGCTAACGGGAAATTAACGAGAACCACGCATGTCACCGAAAAATTAGATAACGCCTGGATTCGAAAAGCTTGCACCGCAGGTACGGTTCGGGCTGCCGAAGAACCGTAGAGCCTGGAAGTTCGCAATACGTCGACATGAGAAAAGACTTCCGGCAAGCGAGGTTTGCACACGGCGCTGCTGCGGTGCAGGAAGCCCGTGCGGCAACGTCTCTCGGTCACAAGCACCCAAGTTCTTTAAACGACGTGGACGGGGGCATACCTTATGTGCGAGAATTAATGCACCAGTTTGCAAAAGGCAAGCACCTGTTGCTGTATGCACCTTTAAGCACGCCGGATTTGCAATGAGGTTACACGTGAGTGTCTCTGTTGTCAACTCGCACCATGCTACCCGCTGGAGATATTCAAAACAACGCCGGGTGGTGTTCCAAAGGAAAGCGCGCATCTTGCTTTATGCTTTTTATTCTGTGCGATACCTGGTACAACACACACTGTGTTGTTCAGCAGCAACGAGTGGCGCGGTGGAGTTTCTTCGCTTTTCAGGCAATTTCGAGTCGCTTGAACAGGCATAAAGATTTTGAAAAAAATCTAAGTGAAAATAAAATCTTATTTCTACGTAAAAGCCGCGACAGTGGCTTCGTGGGGAGGGACACTTGAAAAAGCTGTCACCACAAGCACCGGGCTACAAAAATATAAAGCGTTGGATGCATTTATCATGTTTATTACTAAAAAATAAAAATAATAATATCTGCTTGGGAAATTCAATTTTTGTATGTGATGTCAGCAGATTTTTGAAAATTTGTCACATGATTGATTAGAAAAAAAACAGCAAAACACCAAAAAAATACTTGCATGGTTGAATTTAATCCGTGAAAACAATAATTAGTAAACATCACATTGACCTGCTCTTTGATAGTTGCACCACATCCTACAGTTTATGAAGTAGGTGCTCAGGCTGCAATTATGCATCTTTCTGCGCTGCCTCAGACAAGCAGGGGTCTTTGGCTCCTGAGAGTTTGTCGGCCAACTGAGCAGATGACGTTGGCGGGCGGCAAATAACGGATACCGGAGTTGAAGACTCGGGTGACGATTCGCTTGGCTGGTTCGAAGCATCACGTGGTAATTCGGCAGCAGATGGGCACGCGCTGCCCTGTTCTTCAGTGTCCATTTTGTCGTCAGAAGAAACAGGGCTAGTAGGATTTCCAGTAGGAGGGGGAAACTGGAAGACAGGGAACTTTTTCATCAGAGCCGATTTGAGCAACGAGCCACTGTTGCCACCAGGTGCCCCACTTCCTCGATGAATGATTCCAAATGCAGCAGGACTAAAGAAACGTTACTTTTGAGCATTTTTCAACGACAGGCAGTTGCGTAAACTCAACCCTTCCATAAAAATTTCTTCTCTCTTAAAACATGATGCGCGTACAAAATACGTTAGAAACCGCGCAAAACCTTAAAACAGCTAAGGATGGATTCGAACGTAGACAAAAGGAACGACCAACTCGGCGGGCTGAACATTGTTTCTTACCGAGAAGAACTAATATTATTTAAAACGAACGAAGCGGTTTTGAACTCGAACAGATCTCTAATAATTTCAGTCTCGATCACGGAATCGTTGCAATTCGTAACCATAGCCAAGCTGCACGCTAGAGGCGATGGAATGAGTTGCTTATTGATATCATGTCATGCGAGCGTACCTGGCAACGCTAGCAGGACTTGCTGTGCGCGTGCCCGGGATCCCACCGAAACCTCTGGAAGGAAAAGGACACACCAGGACGGATGGGGAAGGAGGAGTTGCCTGAGATGGACTGATCAAGTGGAAAAGTGTAGGAGTCTTCAAAAAAGCAGGTTGTGATCAGCAGATATACACACATACGCACAAGAGCTAAGCCTCGCCACCCACACAGTGCTCAACACTCAACACAAGGTATGGGCCGCAAATCGTACATTAGGTTTCACTTTGAACATTACTCTATGCTTCTTCACGCTACGCTACAATTACGGGCTGACTGCTGGGTCGACACCCCCTGGTGAAAATGTGTGCAATCAGCCGAGCGTTAACCCTGGGTAACGGAACGCACTCCGAAAGTAACAAGCCTGCACGACCACATTGAAAAAACAGGCTTCTGGCGACTGTGCGGGAACATCAGTTTACGCGGAGTTCACTCTTGACGCAATACCACGCATACACTCTTTGCCGTGTGGTGACTACGACGGTGAAACCCTACAGTAGACGGCATGTCAATCTTGAACGGAGTAGGCTCAACGCCTTCGTTAAATAAAATGTTAAAAAATTAAAAACGGCTGTTTCCTTGGCACTGAAGGATAGTCAAGACTTCGAAATGCGATTGACGCAATTTTCAACTATCAGCCAACACTGCCGATCCAATAAACAAATAATATATGACAAAAAGAGACGTGTTTTTTACATACTTGCGAATGAGGTTAATAAACTTTGCTTTGTTTGGGCAACATTGCTGACCAGCAAACCAAAGCTACCGTTTCAGCATCTTATGTTGACGCATGAATCATCTATTTAGGAAACTATTCGGGGTTCACGTCATCGCATATGCAAAACTCATTGCAGCAAATTTTTTCTTGATTTTCAAAATCCACGTGAGCTGTTGTTGTGCCAAACATATTTGCAGATGCGCATTCATCTTTGTTTGGCCTAGGCTTGCCTATTTTCTTCAAGATCATTTATCCTGCGTGCCGCCAACCCTGTTGAATGCCAGAGATCATACAATTTTCAATGCATACGTGGCAAACCTGCAACGCGTATAACTTCGCTGTGGCCAGTGCCACCCATAGCTCGATTATGGAACTCCAGTGTGCAACCGAGTTGCACGCGTCACGTTACAAGATGGCGAAACAAACTCACAATAACCAGTTGCGTTCTTACACTCCACCGCATTTTCAGCAACGATAGCTACAGCACACACGTGTCCTCATCATACAAGTCAGTCGAACTGGAATATTGCCAACGATTGAGGACTACGACTGTTCAACGCATGTGTTTGCTGCTGTTAGAAGGTAAAGCAAAAAAACATTAGGTTTTGCCAGTTGCGCGTGGTTTTCTACTTTTGAACAGCACATAATTCATTGTTGTCCAAAACAAAAGTGAGCGGCTACTAATCACAACGGGCAGCAAACCTACCCCCGCTCCAGACTGCGCTGGGTTCTGAGCACCAGGATTGACACACATGACAAGGGGTTGCGGATGAACGCGCAATTCTTGGGGAAGTCTTTTACCCGGTGAGCCACTCTTGCCTGCCGAAGCTAATGTCTGCATAGTCGGCGTTATTACCTGCAACAGCCAAGACGAAACGCTCAATATCCAAACTAGATGTTAATGCTACGCAGATGGCATGAACACCACCCAAGCTTCCTTGCCTGTATCACTCAGTAAAAATGAAGAAAAAATAGAAACGCTACAAAATATCTTGAAAATGAAGCCCGACATTTATAGAAGTCTTTGGACTTCACGTCCTTAGATTTCACTCACAACCTTCATTCTGTTTGCAGCTTTTTTTCTGCCTCTGATTACCCCAAGCGCATCGTCGTTTCGAAAAGAACTGACGAAACCTGATTGCAAATAAGTGTTTCACTTTTCAAGATTTTTAAATAAAATAACTGTAACCGAATCGCAGCTTGGCTGATGTAGACTTGACTCATTTAGCAATCTTAGCGATACACGCGAGTCCTAATCAATGGTTATCTTCTTGAAGAGTCAAACTTTGGCTTCAGGATATTCAGGAATTTACATGCATGAAGTTATCCGGAAGTCGCAATAACAAACGTGTTTTAAATCACTTTTGTTTTGAATTATTTGCGAATAAAACTACCAACATATTTGTACTATATGCCAATGAGAACCACTATTCAAGTTTAACTACCAAATTTCTTAACGGAGATATTACTATTGTGACCCTCGCAGGAAATCCCATAAAGCTGATATCGGAGATAAAGCAAAAGCTGCTTTTTCATTTTCTGCAAACAAAGAAATTGGGAGTTATTTTTACCCAAACCACCATTCTGTCACGGCAAAATCAATTTATGCGTCCCTGAAAGGTGAAGCAGACAATCAACGAAAACACACACCGAGGAAGTACAGCTCTGGCTTTACAACCAGGGCTGCGGAGCCGTCGTAGAAATGACACTGCTCCGGCTCCAACTCCGGAGCTCTTTTTTTCGTAACATGGCTGCGGCTCCAGCTCCAGCTCAGGCTTGTGTTCGTTTTAACACATTAANATTTTCAACTGTCTTGGTGTACTTCAAGTTAATTGCAAAATGAAATATATCAAGTACACACAACTAAAAGAACTTAGTATGTTAATCCGGTAGTTTTTTACAATCAGTGCTCTTACCACGAAAAAATTAGCGAAACAGCAACATCGCAGGTTCAGACGATGCAGAGAACAGTAACTAGCAGAAAAGTAATTCAAGGTAACGGTGATATAAACAAATTCTGGAAAGGCAGTCGCTGGTTTTGCTGTTAATGCCTGGCGGCCTTTTCTTATTTCTTACGACCGGAATCAAGAAAACGGCTATTTGGAAAACTACATTTGTGTCAAAGCATTTAGACACAGTCCAGTCCCAATTGAACAAGTGTTTTGCACTCCTTAGATGCTTTGCCTGTTGCAGTCTTGGCGATTCCAGCTAACAGCTCTGCCCAGTGCCCAGACAAACCATGCACAGAGCACAAAACACAGTCGATTACCTCTCATGTGTTCTTTCTAAGGTGCACACATTTGCATTATCACAAATGACAAGATGTGTCTACAAGCCGTCTGTTCGACGAAATAGTATGGCTTCTAGCAAGAAGTCACCTTCGGCTTTTTCAAATTGCTGAAAACCTGTTTTCCTATCTTTTGCACTCATAATAAGCAGTGATGAATCGCAAAGTGAAGCACAATTTAGGAGGAAATAAAACTGGTTACCGTGCTGAAAACATGAAATTTGTTTCCACAGATGATAACTTCAAGTGAAGTCCACATTTGTTTACATTACATTTTTACACCCTCCTGAAAACGTACCGCCATACAAATTAATGCTAGTTCGGTACCAATTAGTTTAAACTTACATGTTATGCTACTGCTAGTAAACGTGATGGTTTCTAGTTAACTAGTAAGTCTAATGGTTTCTAATAAAAAAATCCTACTCTGCAATGGCGTGCCGTGCATCTCACGCTTAGGTCTGCAGTGGCATCACATCTGAATCATACTCGCTGTCAACAGCATGATTACACAGTCACAAATGCTATGGATATTGTATACCCAGTGGTTATAGCTTAGTTTTTCTTAGATCGCTACACTACTGTACTACAGACCCGGTTTGATCATTCTGACATGAAAGTAAGATGTAACTACAAGTAACACCACGCCTGTCTAGCTACGAATTACTCGNAGATCCATTGTTGCAGNCTGGTGTCGTAACTCGTAACAATCGCGTTTAGTGTGCTATAAAGAGCACTCTTGTAGGTAAAGTAAGTCTAATTTTCAGTCAATTTGTTTTATTGTGTTTTATTAGAAGTGTTTTATTACGTCTCAAAGTCTTGAAGGGATTTTCACCAATTGGCGCAACGAAATCTCACAAACCACTTCAATACCAGCAAGAACCAGTGACAGGAATAAACTGTATTCAAGGAAGTTACGAAAAGACCTTTTCTTATGAGCACTTTATTTGTAGGTTTGTTGTGAAAAAACAACGTTCCCACTGGTGAAATGCATGAGATACGGGACGAACCTGAATAGCGGAGGGGGTGTTAAGCGGAGAGGAAGAAATATCTGACTCCCCTGATTGCGTGGATTTGAGTGAGAGAACCAGGTCTGTCTTGGCCCCAGAACGAACACGATGGAGAGTCTGCTTCTTACCGGCTTTATCCTGCAAGAGATGGGAATTATAACGTACAAGTGATTTACTGGTAAATATATGCCGCTCGTGGGCTGCATTGAGTTCAAAGAGTTTTAATTTTACACCACTGTTTTCACCAAGGCCAAGCTTAAGTAGTCGGTTCCGGTAGTTTCCCTAGGCAACCCAGAACTTTGACTGGTAGGTGTGGATTTTCATTCAAAGATTGCTGAAACTGTTCTGCAACGGCAGCTCGGATTGGCATTTGAGTGGTATTTATTTTTTATGTGAAAAACGTCAAATTTAACTTGAAACAATTACACATTTCAAATAGGCCCAAAAATATGAATAATTATTCCCTACTGTGCAAAATATTATAAAATATTTAACTTAATTGGCTTATTGCAAACAATGCTGAACAAAAGACTGCAAATCTTTATTGTTGGCATAGGCTGACAATTGTTAAAACACCCTCTAGTCCACATTCATATCTAGTATGGCTGCCAGGCGTAATGTACAGTATATATTTAACCCTCTACAATCGCCAACCACAAAACAGCATTAATATGATCAAGAATATATCCTTGTAGTGTTTTCAACAAAGTAGCACCATCTGTATTTGAAGTGCAGAAAGTTGCACGAAAATCCAGTGCGTTTACCTGTATGCAGCAGCGGTTTGCTCGACTTAAAACTTACGCTTCACAACAATTACCTTGGGCGTATTGCCTTCAGATGAATCGGCTTCACCGTCTGATGGGGGGTCGACCACCAATGTCGGGAGTGCAGATGAGGATGTACTTTTCTCTGAAATATCACTCTCCGCATTTCCACCAACTTCATNGGTGTTGCTACGCNCTCCACCATGTGTCTGGTCCTTCCCATTTTGCTCCTCCTCAGTCGCCTCGGCCCGTTTTTCTTGATTCAGGGAATTGCCATCTTGCCTCTGAGCGGTAACAGCCAGCTCTTGGAACGAAAATATCTGAGAAACGTCTGAAGCCGATATCAGGCCAGCGCTGTTCAATGCGGCTCCGGGTGTTACCACCTGGATTTTTGATGGTGTCTGCAATCCGTCGTCTTTTCCACAGTGCGAAAGCGTGAGAGCTTTGGGAGGGCGCTTCTCAGAAGACTGCGATGTTTTCTCAGCAACATCCGCTGCTTCACCGGACTTGTTTTTTCGTTGATCTCCCGGCGTAAAGAAAACAGTTGGGGTCGGGAACCCAGACCCAGGAACGAAGGTGAAAAACTGAGGGGTCGAAGTTCGACCGGAGCTTACAGGTGCTTGGGCGGACGATCCCCGCCTGAAGAACGTTGAGCCGAATCGACTCGAAGGAGTGACCAGAGCTGAATGGATGAGTACGGGCGTGTTGAGCTGATTTTGCACCTGCGTGTTATTTTGACTATCATCGCTTGACGGCGGAGGCATGGTGAAGACGGGGGTGATGCGTTGCAAAACCGATGGCGTTTGCAAACTGGTCAACTGCATGGTATTTGTCATGAAGGGCACGTTGTCGTTGGTTTTCGTTGCGTCAGAGGTTTTTGACGACGGACTGGTTTCTTTTTCAGATGTGCTGAGGTCATCTTTTTCGGCAGCGGCAGCATCTTCATCGGCGCTATGGTCGGAACGTTCTGTCTCTGGCTCCTTCATTCCAACAGCCGATCCCTCTTCGTTCAAAATCAGCTGCGGATTTGTCTGCTTGCGTCTGCTGCGGCGTCGCTTGCTCATCGAGTCATCAGGGCTGGAGACAAACTCGCTGGGTTTGCGGAAGGCGGACACGTTAACTGATCCATCTGAGAAGTCCTTCGGAGTGAAATGATGGAAACGAATTTGCTTTTGTCCGCTGACCTTGTCCGAAGCTGATTCGTTCGCATCATTCTCAGGCTTTCGTTTCCTGCTCGGCGGCACAGGCTGTAAAGCTTTGACAGGCGATTCATCATCGACAGACGCAACAGGAGCTGCCTGCGAAGGACCTGGATGAGGAGAAAGGTCGTGGGTCGGTGTGTGCAGGGGTTGAGTGGGGGTGTTAAGAGGCTGGTTGGGAGTGTGAACAACTTGAGTGGGGGTATCGAGCGGTTGGTGAGGAGTATGCAACTGGCTAGATGGAGATCCGACAGGTTGCGTTGGGGTGTTCAAAACTTGAGTTGGTGTCTTAAGTTGCTGACTAGCAGGGTCATCTGTGCCGCCATCCTTAACGGTCACATTCATATTGCTGTCATCTGTCCAGCCAGCCGACGGCAAGCTAAGCACAGGCAATGACTTCACGTTGTTCAGATCAGCCAGCATCGCAGGGTCGCCTTGCAAGATTGCTTCGGACATGTATCCTAAAGACGACGCGCTTTCCAGGGGACCGGACGAGCGCTTTGACGTCGCGATGCTGTCGTTCTTGTCGCAGCCGTCAACAGATGTGATTTCTCTGCTTTTTTGCAGAGAAGATCCTTTATCAGCAGAGTTTTCACTAGAAGCGCTTGCAGAAGAAGAGACGTCGCCTTCGCTGGAGGGTGAATCAGTGGTGGGGCCCTGCATCCGGAGGGCAGCCATGCGCCTGCTGACGTGGGTTGGGGGGAAACGGAAAACACTGCTGTCGACAGGATTGCTGTCTGACCCAGCAGGCTGATTCGGCGCATTTCCGTCCGCACCACCGGCGTTGTTGCTCACTACTCCCGGTGTCATGGCAGGGGTGAGAGGGGTCATGGGTGGGAGGCAAGGACTGTCGATGGTGGCCCGCAGCCGATCGCGACTGAACCGCTTTGAGCGACTCGCGATTGCAGCGACTTTCGGTGAAGTTGACGTCTCTTCCGGAGCAGTTTCGGCCGCGGCGTCGCCGAGCCCCGCAACCTCCTTGCCAATGCCACCGCAGACACGAGGTAACTCCGAGGCCGCTGCGGGCACGATAGGTTCCAACGGTGGCATTTGGCGTCGGGGTTTTTCTGGCTGTAATTCGGCATCTCGGGTTTGTTTGCCGACAATTACGCTGGATTCGTGCTGTTGTTGCTGTTGTCGTTGTTGTTGCTGTTGTTGTTGTTGTTGCTGTTGTTGTTGCTGCTGCTGTTGTTGCTGCTGTTGTTGCTGCTGTTGCTGCTGCTGCTGGGTCTGGGGAAGATTTGCATTATTATTGACGGGCAGTTGAGCACCAATCCATTGGTCCGGTTGCATATTCGTTTGCGGGCTTGCAAACACTCGGCTTTGCGATGAAGTGACGGGCCATTGCGACACCAGGGTCAGCTGCTGAGGGCGGGCCGGGGCCTCGTAGCATTCGCCTTCCGACTTGAGCGCATATTGCGCAGACGCTTCGTTGGCGAAATACTTCTGACGCTGGTCGACGTTGCTGGAGACAGCCTGCGAGCACGAGGTCTTCTCCGACTCGGTCTCAGTCTGTTCCGAGGGCTGCTGCGCTGTTGCAAACCAACCGACGTTTGGAAAGAAGTTGCCTTGAGGCACCACAGCGACAGGAGTAAGAGCTGGTGCGAAGTACTGGCCGGACATGTTGCTCTGCATGGACCCTTGCTGCTGCTTCTGCTGCTGCTGGCTTGAATCGGGGTAGTTCATATCCAGCGGCGCCCCAAACGCCACACCGCCCTCGCCGACTGGGAACATGAAATGTTGCTGCTCGCTGCTCCAACCCTGCCCGTTCTTTCCTTCGCCTGCTTCGCTGTTCTGTGCAAAATACGACGCCGGATACATCTGTATGGGAGTCAGGGGCATTCCCAGCTGTTTCCAGTTCTCGAAATCAAATCCTCCCTTGTCCTGTCCGTTGGGCAAGGCGGGACTCAGTAAAAAGAACGACTGGCCAGCGAACTGGTTTCCATCTTGACTTTGCTGGTTGGCATCAGGTTGCTGAGCTTGTGCAAGAAACAAAGGCGTCATGCCAGATGGAAACAAGCTCTCCTGCGGCTGATTCGGGCCGTTTGCCGCAGCAAGGTAATACGACGGTTGGCCGGCTTCCGTTCCATTCGTTTCTTGCAAACTTGCAATCAGTGGAGTAGAATAAGCTTTCGGGGGCTCGTTCTGGGGACGGTAAGCCTGCGTGAATGCGTTAGCCGGCACTTGATGGTGCTGCTGTGGTTGTTGGTGGTGGTGATGGTTTTGGTAGGGCTCACTTTCTCTCTGCTGCCCAGTGCGTGGCTGGATGATGACGCTTGACCGCGGCACCTGATTGGCTGGTTGGATGACGTTTTTGTCTTGGTAACTGGGCAGGGGCATCTGGTTGGGTTGGTAGCTCTGCTGATACATCGGGTCGTTCGGTCCAAGAGTCGGATTATTGAACATAGGATAGTCCGCTTGAATATTATGCCCTCTCTGCACTCCACTCAATGACGTAAGCACTCGGCCGTCGTTCGCATCAGGAGCGACTTGATTGGGAGGATAGATGGGGGGAATGTGGCGCTGAGGCTGACTCCGAACCATCGACGTGTAGGCGACGTTGTCAGCGGCGGTTGAACCAACCGGACCAGGATACACAGCGGAGTTGTTGCCTGGAGGGTTAGGGGTGCCGGTCTGACGAAAGGGCGAGCCATACCTGTCACAAAACATTGACACAAATAAACAATACATCGTTTTATGTCCGATAAAGCAGCAACTGATCGAAGTCTGTCGACTGCAAACTACAAACTACGGTTTTAAGTATTCGACATTCTTAAAATAGCGAATAGTAGCATCGCTCTGATCAGGCAACTATCACGCAAGGTGGTTGCAACGTCAGGTGGCTGCAGGTGAAGACTTTTCGGAGCTTTCTCATGAATACGCTGGAAACGGCCAAAAAGGCAGGAGTGACAATTGCATGAAGAACAGAAGAATTAATTATCAACAATCACCCCCATTCCATGCCAAGTGATCTAGCACCAATAGAATTTTTCATCTGACCGTCACCAACGTTCATAAAATTTTATACAGAATGATTTCAGTTTCTGAACTCAAAAAATTGAAATTTTTAAATCGGACCCGTCTTTCCAAAATTATGGGCATTTGAAATTTCAATGCTGATAAAGAATGTTTGACAAAATTTAGTTGGATTTTGCTTTGGAACTTTCAACTCTTGTGAATGCTGTTATTCAATATTTTGCACCAATGAAGTGCAAGGTGCCATTCACAAAACACGACAGTGAGTTTTTCACTGGTGACCTTTAAGCCATAGTAGACCATTGTGATAAGCCAACGTGTGTTTTGTGTGCAATCAAACATGACGGCATTTCAAATGGCCAAAACTGACAATAACATATATCAACCTCCATTCACATTTATCGAAGAGCTGGTGTTTAGCAGATATTACCGTGTTTGAGAGCCCCATGTTTATTTTGTACTTGAGGCAAAAATATCCATATTTGATCCACTAATCAATTAATAGAAAAACAAGTTTCATAATAAAGTTCTTAATTGTACTTAAACTCCTCAAAAACTCTTCAAAATATTAAAAACATACTGAAGTATGTGAAAGAGACTGGAAAAAAGGTTCTCATTATTGGCAATGTTGCGTTTTGATTTCAAAAAACAGAAATTCTACTTTATGAAAAACTGAAGATGCTTCCTCAGTAGGTGAAATTTAATCTGTTAAGATCATAATGTCTGATGTGAAAAGATTCCTTTCAAAAAACAGTGAAAAATAAAGTAACATTAACTTGAATACTTTGGTCCACAGTCAGATATCTGAAAAGTAATGTGTTTCCTCAAATGAATGCACTAATTTCTTTATGCTAAAATTGTAACTATTCATCACGCAAACCTTTGCGGCCAGTTATCTGATGAAAACATAAATCTAACTTTACTTTCATTAACACTAAAAAAGCCCTAAAAAAACTATACGTGTTTTATTTTGAGAATTGAGACGTTTCGGATTATTCTTAATCCATCTTCAGTCAAAAAATAAAACAACACTGGGCAATGTCAGCAATTCAAAACTATAAGGCTGTGATGAATATTATGTCCTGCATTTGCTTTTAGCGATTTCGACGTGGCTGGCGGTCTTGGTTTTGCGTTTGACGTCTTTTGCGTCACACTCTTTTCTTGGGTCACAGAGCCTTTGCAACGAAAATACTGTTTGTTTTCAAGTTAATACAAAAAATTAAAAGCACTAAGAAAGGTGTTTTAGTGGGGTTTTTAATAACACTGGCTTTAACAAACAGCTCCAGTGAGAAATCCTCGTGAATAACACGTTACACTCCAGTAAAACCACCTACGTATCAACCGGCGGTGTGGTAATATCTTGCAGATAAAACCGCACAATTGCAGGTGCCTGGTGACGAAGATATATGTAATCCTGCCTAAAAAGGAAATGACGTCGGTTGTCTCACATTCAGTGTATACGCAAGACCAGGATGCTTTCTTCACAGGCGTGAGAAATCTATCGCAAAATAAGCAATTACCTATTGTTGCTGTTATTCACGTTGATTTGCGTTTGAACATCACCAGTACGGCCAGTGCGGCCGTCATATCCGGGTGGAAAGCGGTCGGACGCATGGCCGAAGAATTCCTTTTCGCTTTTCGCGAGGACAGCAGCTGCTGGTGCTGCGGACTTGGTCTTAGGTTGATTCTTAGAAGTCTTTTCCTGCAAGATATTGAAAAAAAGAAGTTTCAGCAAGTCTTGTAGCACTTGCATTTACAACGCAGGCGTGTGTATATTCTGGTACGATTCGCATCTTATTTCCAAGCACTGAATAAAGCCACAGCCGGAACTTGTCCGGTTTAATGCTCTCATACAAACGGAATACCATGAATAAAATAAAGCCCGTAAGGTAATACTGTACAACGACAGTCACTACAATGTAACAAGGCATACTTCAAAAACTGATGTTAACTCGGATAGTTGCACAACCAAGCATTACTAAAACACCTCTTGAAGACCTTTGGAGCTTTACCTACAAATTCCATCATGTGTGTGTTACAAAATACTTGCTTGAAATCAAGGGCTACATATCAAACTTGCTTGAAATCAAGGGACAAGGGGGCCGTGCCCCACCAAACTTCCAGCATATCTTGTCGTTTTGTTCTTTGAGAGGCGGTGTCCCAAACAAAATATTATTGCTCGTTTGAAGTCAAAATATTTGGCCCCTCCCAAAATTGTGGTTGGTTATGCTCCTGCTCGGAATAACGCACCACGATCAAAAACTAGTTCAGTATAGGGACACACACGTTTGCACGCAGTACATGGCGAGAAGTAGTGTAAAGTAGCAACAAATTTCACGACAGAGTACTTTTCACTCAGATTAGTCAACTGCCAACAACACATAATGATTCACAGCATACTATGCAGGAACCGTCCTTTCATTATTTGAAATTCTAAAAAATTTACAAAGAAACAGCACAGAGGTAGCCATCGGAAGGCGCTTAAATAAGCACGCCACTTCAAATCTACATCAAAGCAAAACTAATGTTAAACCCTGCCTACGCACAGACGTAGTGATTTTATAATGGCAGACAAAAATATAAAGTTGTCGCAATGGACACGCAGCGTTTGCCCATAGCGCAGCATTAGTTCCACAGCAGAAGCGGACGTAATAAAGGAAGGAAGATGTTCGGCTGATGAGCGTCTATCTGACTGAATACTTCCGCCACAGCTGTGCGTCACTCCGGCAACTGAACAGGATCGTGCGTTTACCGATCCAGTCCTACCTATTAGTTTCATTAAACAGAAGCTTGTCACTCCCACAGTATGAGTCAACCGCTGCTAAAATTATTGTAATATCAACAGGCAGTCCCTGCGCTAATTGAATTTTAATGATGTCACTGACTCGTATCTAATTCGCTTCTATGTCTGTGGCTCACGAACAAATCATAACAAATGTAATGCATAGAAACCGGCCGTACTTTCCAGTATTTTTTCAACCCATGTTCAGGGAGAGTTTTCGGGTCCTTCTTTAGATGATCTCGTACGCGGCGGATCTTCTTAAAGCTGCACCCGGTCACCCAATGCACTAAGTTCTGGCAAAAACTGTTCTGCCCGTCGAGTGAAGCTGTTTAAAATAATAACGACCAAATAAAAACAGAAATTGCACCAAACGAGGAAGTACGGCCCGGAGCAAACAAAAACAATCAACTGCGTCAGTTTCAAAGGTGATAACAACTTATTTTTGGAGGAGGGACCCAAGGTCAATCAACAAAGAAACGGTGTTTTACCCCTAACTTCAGGTGTAGAATACAATTGTCACTTGAACATGACAAAATGGTGCAACAAGCACAGCTGTACCGGTCCGTTGTCCGATGAACAACAACATGCCACAAGTCAAACTGTTTTTAGCTTATCCCCCCACCCCCTTGAACAACTAGCTTTCTTACCTGATCGTACAAATGGTCAATGGCAAGGATATGATAAAACAATCCACGGACATGGCTTGGAGAATACCAAGTCATGAAATCACGCTTTGATAGAGTACCGTGAAGTTGCTTTTAAATTTTACAGTCAAGAAATTCTATAAACATAGCAATTACTATTAATGCTCTATATCGGTGGTTCTTAACCTTGTCTCTACCACGCCTCCCTTAAGTAATTGTCCTGTTTCAAGCCCCCCTGACTTTAAATTAAGTTGTAAAAACAAATATATTTCTTGGTAAATTTCTTGACCACGCATTAGTAATATACTTGATCACGTAAGGGCTCCCACCCCCCTGGAAATTAATGACGCCTCTGGGAAGGAGTGCCCCCCGGTTAAGAACCACTGACTATACAAACATCGTTTTTCAAAAAAAAACAAAGTTTCTGTCATTAAAAATGTGTTCAAGTTGTGAATTTAGTTTTCGGCGTCGCCCAAGTGAATTGATTCAGGCATTACAGACTCAAAATCTGAGCTTTAGGTTAGTCGTTAACACCGTTCTCCATGTACAAATCTCTTCATGTGAATTGATTCAGACATTACAGACTCAAAATCTGAATTGATTTGTGAATTGATCTCAAAAAAAGTGAATTGATTCACTCAAAAAAGTGAATTGATTCATACATTACAGACTCAAAATCTGAGTTTTAGGTTAGAAATAATGTTGTCGTTAACACCGTTCTCATGTACAAATCTCGTCCTATTATTCTTTGACTCGCAGACAATATACATCCATTTCTTCGGAATGTAGACTGCAGAATATATGGTCAGGATAGTGAAGACATACAGTTTGAGATTTTTTTTATCAACAAATTAGCTACAAATGCACACAGTGTTAGGAAACCACTTCTAATGAAGTGGTGTGCTCACACAGTGGTAGCGAAGTGTATGAGACCCAAACACGTGATTGCAGCGAATGCAGTGGCGTCATCGTTATTCTCATAACAGTATACCTGCTTACACTATCGTTTCAGGCTGCGACTCAGCAATGGACGCATAACATTCTGCAAATCTGCACAACTTTCATCGTCACGACATTTTAATGCAAAACATATTCGCAAGAAGGGATCACTGAAGCAGTCATTTAAACTATGGTCGGTATGTGACGCTTATTATGTTACAAGCATGGAGTAGATTGGGGCTGTCAACGTCATGATTAAGAAAAAGGCAACCTTTTTGGGTGAGAGCGTAGAATGAATCGGTACTTTGGAAGTTACNCAATGGACAAACCAAGCGATTNAAGATGTCGGGAAACGGACTTTACCAAAACGTCGTCGTTTAATGTGGAGTACGATCTCTGAGCTTTCACGCAATTCCTCAATTTTATCATCGCTTCACAACCTACCAGATGCAAGAAGGACTTCAGCCACAATCTGCTGAGCTACTCGCTGCCCACTCCCCTCCAATCGACGCCTCCACTCGATGATTTTATCAAAATGTTGCTTGACAAGCCAACTGATGCAGTTGCGGCAGCAACACTGGCTCTGCACAAAACAAAAACACAAAATATGATCTTTTACACTAAATTGAGACGGTGTAACTAAAGACGAAGTAAAACAGCACACTGTGCTAACACCAACTTGCTCATCTACACTTAAATGAAGCAACGCAAGGAAAAGACAAAAAGCTGGGGTGCACACGATCGGCTGTACGTAGAATCCTGATAATAAAATACATGGCCTGGACCAGAAATATCTAAAAATTCTGAGCCTCGGGCCAGGCCGTAATTATCACGTGCCGTAAGCTAAAAACGTTGGGCCATGAATGACTGAAGCACCGGTTTTTTGAATGACACAGTCGCGGATACTTCGTTTCATTTCAAATTTAATTCTTTGCACAGACGTCGAGATTATGTGCGATTGCAAGTCCCGTGAAAGACCAACTTTGTTGCACGAGCTGGGGAAGTCGGCCCGTGCAGGTCTCTATTTCCATCTAATAAACCAGCATGCAAGTGCGCTTGGATTTTGTGCGTGCACTCGAACTATCGATGCAAAACAAGTGACAAAAACGGTTCGCGAGGTTGTGTTCCATTTCGATGTTCAATGTCAAGAAAAAACAAAACGAAGTAGCAGATGTACGCTTTGCACTGAGGCACGTGCTAATTTCCATCAGCGTGTTAGAAGCTACACCATTAGGTGTTTATTTTCGCTGAGAGATTTCGGTCCATTTGTCCGAAACAGCTTAAAAACTTTCGGTAATTTTTTCGTTTTAGGATATTTTTGTATGACAGAAAAACGCACTATGACCGAATCGAATCATTCATTAAAAAAAAACAGACTATAGGTACTTTAGTTGTTTGGTGTCATCCCCCAAAGTAAGAACAAAAAATCGCATCAACTTCACTTGACATGTTGAGCAACCGCAATACTCATTTTTTCACTGAAAACTTAATCGAATGCGCAACAAACAACACATGATTTTACAGGTTGGTGGCATGATAAGTTTCGAAAATTTTTAGGCAAAGAATTTTACAAAGCTCAACACACTGCTTATAATACCTCAGAAACTTCTGTAACCAAGCAAGCATCGCACAGTTATAATTTTAAGTGCGACCCTAAAAACAAACATCAAAACAATGGAGTTGAGTGTAACTCGAACCTGGTCCGTTTCATGTTTTTGAGTTAGAAAATAACGTTACGCTGTTCACGGATCACGACCGTCACTGCATGAGGTCATTTCCACCGGATGTGTTTCTTTCAAATAACACTTAATGCCAATGCTCACATTAAAATGTCGTTAGTGATTAAACTTCAGTACATAAATGCAAACCTAACGATATCAAAAGAGCTTTTGACTTGGCTTTGCTTATTAAAACCATTTTCCTTTCATATCAAATCTAATTTTAAAGCGAAACTAGGTCGTTTCGGATATGTATTAGCTAAATTACAAAACCGAACGCAACTCACGCTGGCCTGTTGGTTGGTCGCCATGTCCTGAAGCTGTTGGAGTGAAATAAGATGACGTGGAACTTTTGATGCTCTTTCAGCGTTGTTGGTGGCGACGAGACGAGAAGTTTTCTTTGAAACAAGATGATAAAATGTTAATGTCTTCTATGTTAGTACAATCCTCCAAATGTCAGTAACTACTCAACGGAAGAGGTGGCCAGAGCTTAACGAAAACAACATCTGGCTGTTTTCGTTCACACCAAGATACAATTCAGCAATTTGAGATTGGGCAACTATTTGTAGTATCTGCATACAAAAAGCGAAACCATTTGTGCAATTTTGAAAACCACGCCATTCCAAAATTTTTACTTTTAGGTGAGTTTACAAATTAAAAAAAATACAACGCTTTAGTCAATTAGGCTAACTACGAAGATGTGAGTAAAAGTCTACGATTACAAAGCTTCAGTAGCTTTTACTTTTAACTGCAGCGCATAAAGTAAAAAATGCATCAAACAATAAAAAGCCAACGAGCCAAACATTATGCCGTGTAACTTAACTGCTTGCATAAGAAACGCAGTGACGTCCGAAAAGAGTGAAAACACGAAGATCAGACAGGCGTTTGATTTTGTGCGAAAACCTTCACAGACTGAACGTAAGTTACTTTTTTTCAACTCAAGATCAACACCACGTAAACTTTTCGATCAATGAAACATGCATTGGCAGCAGTTGGTTACGGATTTGCGTTGTTTTGACTTTCGATTATCGCCATAAACACGATTTCACTACATCTTCGTGTCCGCACCGTATACTTCTCCCTGGACGCTTTAACAACATAAAAACGCTTGATATAGCTGCTTGGCAATCTACATCGGAGTAAAAATATTTTTTTGGCAAATGTAAATGCCACAAAAATGTCGTATGGACATTGACAATTCTCACCAGCAAGCCGTGTGCTCTTACCATTATTTTACTTCATTGCTTGCAACTGAAGCTGCTAGCGCAAGGTCAGATTCGATACCCTACTACCTTGCACCATTCACCAAGTTTCGCGATTCGGCCATAGTGTCGCAGAAACTAGTTTTCCAGGGGTAACCAACGTGTGCGAAAACCCTATTGCAAGGAGCACATCGTCCAGTAAGAACAGGGATGCGGAACCCATTTACTAGCACGAGTCACATGCATTGTGGAATATCGCTGGCGTGCCGCAAAGAAAGTAATTAATTTCATCTTAAAATTCCACCATTGTCTCTCTACGGATATTGAGGAAAAAACGCATGAGGAGCGAGAGATACTTCTCTGGACTTACTGACAAGTATCTGCTTTTCTTGGAGTTTCGTTTTGACGCGACGTTCTAACGAAAATTCTGACGCGGGCCATATCAAATGTTTGGCCCCAGGTTCCTCACCCCTTGGCGAGAACTAGCGAATTAACCGCAAGGGAACGGTTGTCGAAAAATATATCGTTGTCTATTTTGTTCACAGCGAAATATTAAATTAAAATGAAAATACAATGAACTCGTCAATTCCGCGCGAAAACTTGAGCGACGCTCACCTGCGGATTCGTTCTCAATTTCTTGTAAAGAAAATTAATGGAATAACCGAGAAGTTTTTGAGCCGCTTTCTCGCATAAAGTATATTCAGTTCGCAGAAGGTTTCGTTTGTCCAAAACATACTCTTCATACTTCTTGGAACGCTTTCGTCCATTACCGAGACCTATCATACCCCTGTTTTGCAAAAAAACGTAGATAAATTCAAATGATGTGACATTAGTAGCAGTCCAAGCAAACTGTAAAAGCGAAAAAACATTTGTGATAGAAAACATCAAAGCTGCACAACTCTTTTTACTGCCAATGAAGCCACTCAAACCTCAGTTCTTTCAAGGGTTTTCCATCAGCTCCTTCCGAAGTAACAGTGTAGCATTTCTCCTTTTTGAGTTCTGCTGCTCGATGCAGTATCTCAAGCAGTTCCTGGGCTCGCTCGATCTGGCTTTCGCGGATCGCGAGTTGATCACTCTGGGATATGACATCCTCGTTTCTGTCAATTAAAAAAACGCCAAGTTTTCAGCAGTTTTCTCCTTGGGATGAATTATTTCGAATCAGACTCCAAAACTGAAAAGTAACAGATAGCTTTTATCATGATCGTATTGCAGCGTTTTCACGTGATGGATTTTATCTGCTGTAAGACCCATATTGAGACGGAACATACAACGGGTTTTTAGAATGCTTCCATTTTGCAACATATATCCGCCCAAAACTACAAAGCCCATCACAAAATGTACGTAAACAATGGCTGCTCGGCGTCCACGGGTTCGCGCTAGGAGTTCGTGCCTTTTCCTCACTTCAGCAGCATACGCCTAGTTGAAATAGAACAAAAATGAGAGATGTATGTGTGAAGTTAAAGCTGGTGTGTATACAAAGCTTCACTTGCAAGTGTCAACTGATGTTGAGCGTTCCGTCTGCGCTTCCATGGAAACAAGTTCCACGCACGCAGTAAAATGTTTGCCATCGTGCACAAAAAATCGTCGGCGAAGCACCAGTTCATCGCAACACTCTCTTCGCCAGCACCTACTCCACGCTTTTGGTTGAAAGATAAACGCCTTTGCTTTAAAAAAATATCCTTAAAACCCTGTTTCAAATAGGGCACGATGCATATAACACCTTTAATATATGCGGGAATATGCAGTGGCAAACACCGTTGATCAGCTTCAAAGTAACACGCTTACTTGTCTTTTGCTTGACCTATATGAAGATTTGCCAAGGTGCTTTCTTTCCATCCCCTTCCAGCGATTATGAACTTTCTAATGCAGCCACATGGCTTGCCGTATGTAACACAACATTGGAGATCGTTAGCTGAAAGCAAAATGCAAACGTCGTCATAGCGTGACAGCGCTCAACCGCACAGCAAAAAGACGTCAACGCAGTTGCTAAAAACATATGAGGCCCCGGTGTCAAGCGAAATTTGACTTCACGCCATGTGCGCATGCACAGAGCAATATCATGGTCTCTATAAAACAAAAAATACGCTGAGAAAACTGATGATAAGGGCTAAGGTTTGATGTTTAGGTAAGTGTGTGGGGTTATGGTTTAGGTTAGAAAAAAAAAAAACTGAGGTCTAAGACTAAGTCCAATATTTTTCAGTGGTTATACTCATTCCCGTACTGTAGCTTGTTGTGGGTATCTGACGTCTAAACAAAAGGTTTTAATACACAACACACATCAAAAAAGTAATCGTCAAGCTTTATTCTGAGAAGCAAAATAACTGACAAACAATAATAGGTCAGAAATTTCGCAGAGGTCAGAAAATTCGCTTGACACCGGTTACCACTCGTGTGAAGCATCCAACTCACTAAGAGCTAGTTTCTTTTTCAAAAAAGGCAAAAATGTTACCAAATGAAAGACGCATGACGAACTCACGTTTATACATACACACCAGATGTGTACTGTGGTGCAGACGTTACTGCATAAAAACATTGAGCAGTTGGCGTCAGACGAAATAAAGAAGCACTATGATCTTACCAAGTGTGTCATTTAGGAGATGCGCAAGATGAGAAGCGAAGAGTTCTTGAATGCGCGTATGCAAGGCCAGCAGCACAACATCACCTTTAGCTACATCACTCTTGACCGTTCCGCTCGGTTTGTTGCGTCTAAACTGACCTGCGCAAAATTCGAAAGCATTTTAAGTTAAATTGCTTTCTTTAAAAACACACGTTGCCATTATGATAACAAAAGTTTGTGACGAGCTGCAATGATCAGCACCCACACAGCTGCCTAAAAATATTTACCAGACACCAACAGACAGCCAGAAGTTTTAAGGGAAGGGTCTACGTGGCAACTGTTTAAAACGGCCATGCTAATGCAGGGCGAAACTTTCCGTCGTTTTTTCATAAACCATGCAGAATTATGCATTTGCAAAACGACGTTCGAAGCCTCAAAGACCAACTTGAAAATTTTCGTATGCAAACACAGACATGGTGTTGCAGCTGTAACCAAACGATCATTCCGTAACTCTACAGCGAATTCTGAAGTCAGATGCTTCAGCTGAAATCATAATCTTAATGAGAAAACTTAGGTAAATATATACCTACCCGAATCGGTGCATACTGCACAAGATGCACCAGGTATGCAAAAGACACCTTTCTGTTCACTGTACAAAACGGCGTTTTCCGTTGTTGACTTTACTTAAACAATGCATTTTTACAATTAGAATTGCGAACATGCCAAAGTTTTTTTAAGGCAACAAAGCATGTGCATTAGTTGTGTTCATTTACTTTAGTTCGGAGTATGTATAACCAATAACCATATTACATTAATTTCTAATTAGGCTGATCCTTATGTGCACCACTAGCTGAGTTTCACATATAATTATTGTAGTATATATCCTCATTGCTTAGCAGATAGAAAATTAATTATATAAATGTCAATAATTCAGAAAAATCATGTTTTGAAACTAATTATTGATAAATAAATCTGCATTAGAAAATCCTTCAAACTGAACATGAATGGAAGAGAATAGATCAAGCAAGCTTCAAAAATATCTTGGAAACACTATTTCATTGTGAAATTTGTTAAGTTGCATTTCAGCTTTACCAAATTTGATGGATTTGTAATTCTGATACGGGCGATGTCAAATGGTCACGCGGATCGCAGGTTCCCCATCCCTGATGTCTCTCGCTAACGGATGAAGGTAAGGACTAACACTACATGCGTGTTATTGGAAGAAGCTCAACCCAACCACTAGACCAAGTTTGCACGTCACGATGGAGGCTGCAAGCCAGCAATTCTCAACCAGAGGGGTTTCAAGACTCCTTCACAAATTTTATCTAAATGGGTCCGCTCCTTGAAAGGGACCTGCACAAGTGATGACAGGGTTAATGTTGTAAGCCTTTTACATATTCTAAGAAAATTACACCACCACTGAAACGTGACGTGAACAACGAATCATTCTTTACATTACTGATACAATTAAATTTATTATTATAACTTCTATACGCAGTATATATATCAGGGGTGGCCAAACTGCCGCTCACAACTGCAGCTCTTTGAACCTTTGCATGCAGCTCTTCGAGTTTTCCAAAAAATTATGTATTTGCTCTTTACTTTTTATTTTTATTGCAATTGCAAAGTGTAGAAATATTGTAAAATGGTACTGTGGTAGCTAGCGTACCATACACTACAGCAGGGGTGGGCAATTAGCAGCCCGCGGGCCACATGTGGCTCACCCCAGCGTTTTCAGTGGCCCGCGGAAGCATTCAGGATAAATTTTCAAATCTAAGATTTCCTCCGAGTGCCGAGGCTAACTTGTCAGAGACTTGCTTCTTTTTTCAACAGAAGGTACGCCCCCGGCTGAACGCGTCATTCCAAAAGTGGCCCCGAGCAAAATTAATTGCCCGCCCCTGCACTACAGTATTAGTTTTGCAAGTCATTCCAAAAAGAATTTATGTCACAGAAGCATAGATTGCACATAAATTCGTGTTTTTAGATTTATATGTTGAGGCTCTTTGTAACTTGGGTTTTACGATATGCGGCTCATGCATAGAGCAGGTTTGGCCACCCCTGATATATACTTTGCTTTAGTTAAAGATGGGGTACTACATAAACTATGGACATACACCTGTTTAAACCTGTAGAGTAGGTATCCCACCATCACTTCTCAAACTGCCCTGCAATACCATATTTGTATGTTTCTTGTTTGATCCTCTAGAACAGCTATGTCTAACCGAAATGCATAGCTGGGCCAAAATAGCCAAAATAATAAAGGCTGCACATTTAATGACTTGCCTTGTTCTTAGAAAACTAAAATTTAGCTCAAGCTACTGACAGCATTTGACTTCAAATTCTATCAGCAATGATAATGACCTTTTGGCACCTCTAACCACGCTGTAACTGTGATGTCACAGAGACTTGCTTAAAGTGCCAACAGATGACAAACAGAACTCAGTTTAGTGTAAACAGACTTAAAGGAATAGAAATCAGAAAACTAGACATGAGTTTTGCACCTCAGTGGTCACATGCAAATCAGCCCGTATGCAATCCAAACATGATAGAGTGGCACTGAGGAACACTGCATCAAAAACTTCAAATTAACACCAGGATTGCAGAGTCAGAGTTGCAGTCACAAGGAATCGGGGTTTTTGGGTGGAGTCGGATAATTCCTAAGAACACTAAGGGTTGGAGTCAGTGTATGAGTTCTTTTTTTATCCAACTCTGGAAGTCCAACTGAATCATTTTTTTTACATCGCACTCCAAATTAGGAATCTTCATTCGTGCCTGCTGAAATGGTAGCCTACAATTTCTTTGGAATATTTTACTGAAACATAATTATTGCTGTGCACAACCATTTCCACTGATAGCTAATTCCTAAAAAATTAGCTAGCTTCAGCTTAAAGATACAGCATCATAAGAAGAACACTTTCTCTTAAGGAACATTTCTCATCATTTAGTGTTTACGTCATTACCGGTAATCACTAGTGTTACGTGTCATTGCTCAATCGACATTGCATAAGTGACTCTGGGCGATAATTACTGGATAACGGCGAAAGAGCATGCATATGGGAAACCAAGATGTCAGTCTGTCTGACAAGCAATGGAAGCAAATTGAAGAATTGGAAAACTTCAAGATCCCTTTAAGTGACAAAAACGTTTCAAGATCTCAAATTGTTCTTAAAAGAATGGAAAAGGTTAGAACATTCCTTATTGCAAACACACAGTTTTCTTGCAAAAACAATGCAACATAGATAGGTGCAACTGTTTAACAATAAGTCTATTGGCTGGAGTGCATAATTTGGACCCTATGAACAGTGCTGTTATCTCAAACCCAGCAACATGATTTTGAATTTGTGACCTTGCCAGGATGATTTTGGTTTCAAACACTACAGCATCTTCTCAAGAAGCAGACTCCAATAGCTTCAGAGGAACGTGTGATGAAGCTATGTTGATGGATGAACAAGACCATGCAGCAAGGTAAAAGTGACATAAGCTAGAGCAGTGTTGTCCAACTACAGGCGCACACGCTGCATGTGACCTGCCACAGCCTTTTCAGTGGCCCGCAGAAGCATTCAGAAAAAATCTTCAAATATGAAATTTGTTGAACAACATGTAAGGTTTTGTTCGTCTCACTGAATTTCTTGAACTGGATAGCGCATTTGCACAAGAACAATAAATACCTTTCTCTGTACAATTAACACTTTGAGCGTCGGCGTACGATATATTAGTACTTCGATTTCGGCCTAAAAAACAGCAGTTTTCGGTTGCCTTACCAACGCCCTAGCTCCTCTGCCGATTGCGCTGGAGAGCTATTCAAGGGCTCAAACGGATCAGCCAGTCTAGTAGATTGCACTCGAAGAAAATTTCTTGGTTGGGGGTACGGATTTTTTGTGACTGGCGTCATAAGTGAAGTAGTTTTGGGGTCATTTTGGCTCATGTTGCCTGGCCTAGGGCCCAACCGCTAGGCCAAAGTGTTTCGCTGAAGTTTTCATTGGAGAC
>JGI24159J19872_10001213_pt1 | contig 27657 bp, 25 predicted proteins | sample Ectturendosymbi4_FD_19872 | JGI IMG/M metagenome (IMG submission 19872)
GCAGGACTTCAAGGATGCCAACATTATCACTCTGTACAAGAACAAAGGAAGTCGGCAGGACTGCAACAGTTATCGAGGAATCTCGCTACTTAGTGTTATTGGGAAAGACTTATCCCGCGTGCTTCTCCAAGATTGCAAGTCATCGCAGACAGGGTCCTACCGGAGAGTCAATGTGGTTTCCGTGCATCGCTCTCAACCATTGACGCGGTGTTCACATTAAGATAACTTCAGGAAAAATGTATCGAGCAACAGCGTCCTCTGTACGTGGCGTTCACAGACTTGACCAAGGTTTTCGACCTTGTTAGTAGGTCTGGTTTATTCGCGATCCTCAGGCGCTTTGGCTGCCCTGAGACATTGCTCAACATTATAGTGAAGCTCCACGATGACATGCATGTTACTGTTCAGGTCAATGGCTCGAGATCTCCCCGTTTTCCAATCAAACGCGGTGTCAAGCAGGAGTGCGTCCTTGCTCCCACCCTCTTTGCAATTTTCTTTCCTGCACTGCTCACACGTGCCTTTTCGAAGCCGTCTGGTGTATTATTGCATTGTCGCACCTATGGGATATTGTTTGATCTTTCCCGTTTTCGTGCCAAGTTGAAAGTCAGACGACTATTCATCCGAGAACTGCTGTATGCGGACGACGCTGCCATTGTGGCAACCTCCACATCTACCCTTCAAAACCTCTGCAGCTCCTTCGCTAGTGCCTGTGCTGAATTTCATACTGCTATCAGCCCGAGCAAAACCGTGGTCTCATCACAGGGACCTTGCTCTTCCCCGCACATCAGTATTAACGGAGCTGTGCAGCAATCAGTCGACAAGTTCTGTTACCTGGGGTCCACAGTCGACAACACGAACTCCCTGAAATCGGAGCTTGACATTCGCACAGGCAAGGCCACGACAACGTTTGGTCAACTTCGTCCACGTTTTTGGTCCAATGGTAACCTCTCCATCTGAGTTAAAATCCAGGTGTGCATGGCCTGTGTGGTCAGTGTGTTACTCTATGGTTGTGACACGTGGACAACATACAGGCACCAAGATCGCCGTCTTAACGCTTTCCACATGCATTGACTCCGCTCTATCTTGGGGTTGTCCTGGAAGGACCGTGTGCCCAATACATCAATACTGCAGCTGACAGGTTCTTACGACCTCATAACCATCATCAGACATCGACGTCTACGATGGGCTGGGCATGTGTGCCTGATGGAGGACAACCGCCTGCCAAAGCAAGTTCTTATAGTGAACCACGCAATGCTCCCCGACCGATTGGACGTCCAAAATTGCGTTTCCAGGACGTGCTAAAGCGTGACTTAAACGCATTTAGCATAACAAGTACTTCATGGGAAAAACTCGCTTGTAACAAAAGAGAGTGGAATTCAGCCATTGAAACTGGAAAGTATACATCAAAAAATCATTCTTGGAAGATTGTGAGCGCCGCCGTGCTCATCGTCGCGCACGACGGAATAGACCTTGATGATATGCAGAGAGGTTCTACTGTGTTTTGAGAAACCGTCGGAAAGGTTTGAGAGACCGTTTCGGTCTTTTGGAAAACCACTTGGTCGCAGTATATTTCAATGACGGCAGAATCTTTCGACAAGATATACTGGAGTAACTGCCACCAGGGCTGTGGAGCCGATACTCTAATTTCAGGCTCCGGGCATCTAAATTTTTTGCTTCGGCTCCAGAACAACTTGGTCCAAAAAAAAAAAAATTGTATATTTGTATAACTCGCTTGCTCCAAAAACTATATCTGTGTAACCGGAACCCAAATTTCAGGCCCCGGCTCCAAAGTCCCAGCTGCCACTACATTCACAGCAGCAATGTTTTTCAGTCGTACCGGCTTATTTGATTGTTGCCGAATTCATTCAAGAAAATCCATGATTCAATCATGCTGCTCAGAAGTAAAAAAAGTCATTAAAACCCTCCTCAGGATCCTTATTTTACTATGCGCGTCAGTAATAGTAGGGTATGATGCTACCCATAATTTGCATACGTCTGCCTGGGACACGTGACATCCGTCATTTCCAGACCATACTGTTTTTTACTTTCATGTGTCCATTGTTAATCACTTTGGCAACAAAATTGTATCTGCGCAGCGAAACGTACATATCATACTAATTTTACGCAGGGTACCACCAAAAAAGGGATTTTTAGAGTTTTTTTTTTGTCTGTGAATCGAGAATGTCATGCACGAGCCAGATCCGTTTTCTTACAGATCAAGTCATGGTGTTGGAAGACTCATCAGTCATCACATATTAGGTATAGCTGGTCATATCTGGCCAAACAGGTTTTGCACTTAAAATGNTAACTTGGAAGTGTCCAAAATTGTCTACACATCAGGTACCCCTGGGTAGTATAGNATCCATACATCCTATATATAGGCTTTCAGGGAGATTTTTTGAAAACAACTCTGGCACTATTCCATTTGTCTCTGAAAATCAGAAGTCATGCAAGCACAGGTTTTAAAATTTTTCTATGAAAGTGAAATTAATAAAAGAAAATGCCTCTGGGTAGAGGACGACCCATGATTCCTCAATAGCCATAAATTTTCGATGAACCGTTCACCTCAAGCCTTCCATTATGATCTTCAGTCACGTTAAAAACACGTTTATTACACGTTCAAGTTAATCTCGTCCGGTTTGCACTACAATACCAGCCACTGTCGCGTTTGCTTAAACCAGCGCCAGCGACGAATAGACACATTTCACAAAATTCGGATTTTGAAGAGAACAAACCACCCACAACAAAATGAAAAACGCAGTAACTGCAACGAACGTTTGCACGCAGTCAGCAGACTGATGGAGTCTCGACGGAGCAGACTGATGGAGTCTCGACGGAGCAGACTGATGGAGTCTCGACGGAGCAGACTGATGGAGTCACCAGCCAACGATGGAGTCTCGACACTTGGCCTCGATGCCGATTTTTGCGAGTCTCGGCCTCGAAGGTTGCTGGTCCTGGTATCGGCCATTCTGTCTCGAAACTTTAAATCCTCCATCGGTAAATTCAACCTGTTGACTGTTTGTCGCATCTTCAGGCAAGGAAAAGCAAAAAACGTGGCAAAATGCGGTAAATTCGATACAGTTAACGTTCGGAAGTAACGTTAAAAATTTTCAAAAAACGAAGTGTTGGTGACGTTTTTTTTGAAAATTTAACAAAGAATTTTTGGCAAAACTTAAATTTTCACATCTCGCTTCTCGGGAACTTACGGTCTCGACTACATCCCTGCAACCAACACCGAACAGACCCAGCTTTTGCGCATGATAGACGTTGAGTTCTTGCAGGACAATGAACCGACGCCACCGTGATTAGCAGCGAACAACGTTGTAGCACTTGTCCTTAAACGTTTTTTACACACTGTTTCAAGGACGTTAGTAAAAGTGCTTGTAATGAAGCAGAGAAATATTCACAAACAAATGGCACGCATTATCTAACTGAATAAACGAGGTCAGTTTTGCGGATAATAAATTGATGCGCGCCGCAAACTCGAAAAACAACAGCAATCGGTAAACTTCTTCACAGCATGGGATTGCTGCTTGCCAACAAGGCATATTCTTCTAAACGAAACAAAAGATAAAGATCACACACGGAACAAACATAGACGCGCACAAAAAATGTATGGCGAGTCTTAACAGCCGAAAGTAAGATGTGAGGAGACGTCCTGGAGTATCTGAAAGTCACTGAAAAGTGAAAAAAGTGCGTTTTGCTGCAACGGCCATGGTCTACAGCCCGATGGTTGCCGTGTACTGAGTGCAGCAATATGGCAACGGTTATCATACATAGCTTCTTCTGGCAAAAACTCTCGGCTTTTAGCAGATATGAGGATAACGCAGCGAAACTTTTTCCACAAGATTCCGAATAGGTAAACTGCAAAACAGTGCATTTGCATACTTGTATAGGAAAGCGCAGTTGCATACATCCAGCACAAGTTGTAAAACGCACGAGCTTCGCTTTTCAGTGACAGGAACAAATCTTAACTCAAACGACGAAAAAATCGATTGATCCGACGATTTCCTGACGTCACTTCGTGCCCAGGACAATTTTTTACAAGGGCGGTGGGGCCAAAACCCGAGAGATACAATCGACAGTGTTGCCGTTCGGAAAAGTGATATTGTGTTTTCGATGTTACCGACGATTTGACTGAAAGTGTAGTTTAGTAAACGCGGAAGATTAGGCCTTTGGTCACCTTCTAGTTCTATGCAGGCTTCGCGGACTGGACATTTAGAAATACTTTTGATTTGTTAGAAAATTGTTTGAATACTAATTTGCGATCTGGGTGGGGTTGGGTGAGTCTACACAAGCAGTTGAAAATTTAGACGTAACCCGAAACTAACACTTTGCATTGCAGGGAAAAGCGCCCACTGTTCAAAAATAATGCAAGTGTTGTACAGGGTTGATTTTCTACAGCCGACGGTTGCTGGCGGAGTCAGCGTTGGCCGAAGGTGGGAAACTGTGAAGAGAAAACGAACCATCGAAGCAGAACATTTCCAAGATTACAAACTGGCGCATAGATAAGGTGGAAGTCTTGTGGACGCCACGAAGACACTATACGTATGACTACGACAGAACAGTTACGTCACCCTAAAGGCAAGAATCGATTTCAGTCAATTGCACACGGTTCAAGTCGATCACGTACACACAAATACACACACACAAGAAGTAGATACTGTATTTTGTTATGCAGCAAGGCTAAGTGCGAATAATAAACACTACTGCTGGTCGTCGACTTAGCATGTGAAACAATCACAACAAACTAGTTGAAACGATACAAATATCAAAATCAAATAAGGGGAGGAAATGGGTATCATTTTTAATTTTAAAGTCTAACAGCTCAATTTGCAAGAGAAAACCAATAAAAACGTTCCCTTTCAAGTAGACATTTTCAGAAATCACGTCAGCTGCACAAAAGTTGACAAGTAAAACTGTTTTTAACATATGGTTCGAGAAAGTGACAACTTTTGCTTAACATACGGAAACAAGGACAAGAACAAAAACATTTGCTAGTAAAACACACAGATCCGATAAAGCGTAATGAGACTGAAGTCCACCACACGGATTTTGACGGAGTGTTGAATAAACACTTCGTGCGCAATACCTCAAACCACGTGTCTTCATTAAAATGCAATGAAGTAATGCGTAGGTTGCTTAACAAACGCGTTGTATGCTGGAGTCGACTGAACGTTCGTTTCACAAAAAGTTTACAGACTTAGGTATTTCGTTTCCTTCATTTACTTGTAAAAGTCCCTTTCAGCCCTCCGCAAACATACTGCTTTACGCTGAAGCGTACCCCGGGGCTGCTCTGCGACAAAATCCCTTCTTGGAAAGTGCGCACTTTCTTTCAACCAGGGAAGCATTCTCCAGAAGAGGTATAAGAAGCAATTGCAGGTTACTTTTCAGATCTGATCATTTCATATTTTCGAGAATGTCTAATGGTGGAAAGTAAAGGACACTGCCCGCGATTGTTGAACCACGAACGAAGACGTGGGAATCGCAACAAATTCAAATCGAAATTGAATTTAATTCCTTTGCAAATGATACAAATTTACTGCTTTATGCTAAAGCGGTGCCTCGGACAGCTCTGTACACCATTATACTTTATTTCTAGAAAGAGAGCGCTTTTTTCAACCAGGTAAGCGATTTTCACAAGATGTGCATTAAGTCAATGCAGAGATTCTCTTATTACGTCTGCTCAGAAATTTCCAGTAAAGGCCTTCCGGCTATTATAAAAACATGAGGAAACTCAACATCCCCAATTCAATTATGACTTCTTATCTTCGCATTATGACTTCTTATCTTCGTAAGAAAGGTCGAAAGTGTTTTCGCTACTACCACTTGGTGGAAAGCGATGTACATATGAAGACGAAAGTTTATCGCAGCCTTAGTCGTTTGCTTAACGTAATAAACATCAAAGTTTAATAAAGAAAAACAAAACGCGATTATTATAGCGCGTATTAGGGAGCTGTTTGAAGACCGCACTTTAATACACGCCTTTCCTTGTAGCAAACAGTTATATCTCGTTTGCAAATCAGGGAAAATCACTCAGATTTCACACCAGGTTGTTTGCCGCTCGAAGTTCATGCTCAAATCTCTTTATCATAAAACTTCATCTAGCTGCCGAGTCATTTCACTGAGCTAATTAAAAATAACGGCAACAAGAACAAAACAGTAGCTTGATACTATAATACCTATGATGGTAAAAACAGTAAAATCTGATGGCAGAAACAGTTCAGCCTGTGACATACATGTCAGTGAAGAACTTGCAGAACCGTAAGTTGCCTTAATGGAAGCGCAAAGCTTAGTCAGGGGATCCTTACATATTCAATACAAATATACCGAAAATGACAAAGCAACAAACTTCCATCTGATGCAAGTAAAAAGCAGATGGCACTTGTTGTGGTAGCAGTCGTTGATACAGATCACAACACATTGAGAATTTGCGAAAGACCAGCAAGGAAAAACAAGAAATTGAATGCACAGTGCAGTCTTTCTGCAAAGGCAAGTTGAAAATGAAAAGCATCAAACTTTCCTTCGCCAAAAAACACTACTTTTACAAAAAATTACGTTTTCGCTAAGATCTAAGATCTTTGCGTTTCTCCGCACTTGAAATTTCCTGAATGGAATGCAGCTTGCTGGAAAGTATTTCGAGTCGTAGTGTTCATTCAATCACTCTGTTTTCTGAAGAATATCCCAAGTCCTGGTAAACAATAAACAAGGCATATTACCGGCCAGTTGGGACAACGACTACAATCGAGGCGAGTTCACAACCACAAGAGACTTACTTCTTTTTCGGCTAAAATACCTAAAAACCATTAAAACAATTAATTAGTATTATAAACGTAAACCCACGTTAACCAAGTCTTGATCTGCTTGCACATTCAACCTCTCGTACTCGGGATTCACCACCTCCTCCACAGTTTGTGGTAAATGCCTTCCCAAGGTTACTGGGAGCAGCAGTGTAAGCAACATGGCCAGGAACGTCGTCGCGCCGAAGATGACGAACGGCATGTATTCGATATCTTGGAGCTGTAGTGCAAGAAAAGGTGCGGTGTAATGCATTTATCTCAAGCGCGTGCAACTGCTAGACATTTGAAAGAAAACAAGCGACGTGCAAACCATTGAACGAAACTCACAAAGCAAGCGTTAAAAGACTGGACAAAAGCTAAGCGTTCGAAGAACATTTGCTAGAGGCGCTGCGTGAAAAAAAACGATTGCTTTCAGAAAAACCTCTCTACATTCTGCACTTACTGCACCTTGGTACGACCGACGAACCCATTTGACGGATCGCGCTTCGGTAGAAACACTAGGAATGGCAACTGCTACGTTGTACTTAACAACTATTTGCGAAGGTTGCAAAATCGCTGACAAGCATATTCTTGACGGGCTTACATTTGCCTGGATGACAGTGTTAAGGAAATACGAGTAAACTACGTGGAACGAAACTCAAAGCAGAAAATATTTCAAGATTTTTTTGTAAACATGCCTGATCACACGCAGAATGCCTAAAATTTGAATTTGTCAAATACTGCGCAACTAAATCAAGCAAATCTGTATTTTTACCTTTTTAGAGCCTATCCTACTGTGAGAGGCTACCTTTTTACGGTAGCGGTTGCTCAGCACGAAGTAAGATATCCCATACTTTTTGCGAAAGGACGGAATGAGCTGATAACGCACCGCGTGCGGCTTTCGTATCAACAAGTTGTGCGAAACTCATTTTCGGGGGGTGTGGGGGTGCCGGAGCGAACGAACCGAGACGCCGTGATACGAATCTTAACTCTACGGTGCGGCTAACGGTGAATGAACTGAAGCAATAACACTCTTTTTGACAAAATCATTTTTAAATGCACTAGAATCCAGGGTGTCGCCAGAAATTAAATCTATTGACTTTTACATGTTGGTCACTACCAAAGCAGACAAAGTAAGTTAGTTAGAGGCTCTGCATACGGTTCAATTACTGCTTCTCGTCGATGTATTCTTCCACTGCTGAGGGTTTGGGGAACACGGAGGGCAGTTTTCCTTTTTCAAACTTCTTTACACGTGACTTGTTTATTGCACAAGCGGTCAGAACAGAAAAGTAAAATACGCAAAGGGGAGGTCAAGCAGGAAGCATTAAGAAATCGTCACAGTGATAGACGAAAACAGTTTCAACACACTTCTATTGTGGCTGTTTCGGACGTAATTTAATGTCGAATTACACCGCAATACAAATATACCGGGCATCACCATCCTCGGAGCAAATGGTGATCCAAGCGAGTGCAAAACACGGATCCACAGAACAAGGAAGGGTATTTTTCTTGCATCAATTTCGCCGGGTTGGCTCACAGCTTCATGAAGTTCCATTACTTGACGTGCAGTCCGAATTTAGATTTTAGAAAATTTCCCGTGGTATTAGTAATTTATAAAGCAACTCTGAAGATGAACGGAACTCACGCGTTCAAACACAGAATACCGACGCGCGCACAAACAGCACCACGAAATTAGCTCCGCACCAACAATCCCACGCAAATAATACACGAAGCAAATCGGCTCCAGAACAGTGGCACGTAACGGACGCGGTGCTGCTGAATGTTGACACTTGTGAGGAAGAAACATATTTGAAACTTACCAGGAGGGGAATGAACGAAGCAATAATAGCTCCAACCCTTGCAACCGTTGACGACGTTCCGAGAGCGATTGTTCGAAGTGGTGTCGGGAAGATCTCGGTAGTGTAGACGTAAATCACAGCAAATACCCCAGCGCTAGCCAGCTTGCTCGCTGAGCCCAGTACAAGACGCACTGTTGCCGCGTGCGCTGGAAACAAACAAAGTTACGTCAGCACTCAGCACGAATTCCGACCTTTAGAACGAGAGACCATTAGTGCACAGAGCTACGTTGTCGCTATGAAACATCGGGTACTGTCCGGAACTAATGTAGTTAAGCAGCACAGCAGACCTGATACGAAGATGGTGGCGATGCTTGCGGCGAAGCTTAAAGTCAGTAGAAGAATCACAGAGCGTTTCCTTCCGAGCCTACACAAAGTACGATGGCAATTTTAGCAGCTTCCTCAACTACATACCATCTTAGAGTTCGTTCGTGCAACGGCAACTCCAAGCATAAGGCACCCACATCTAACGGCAGTCCTGCCGGATTTGTTTATGGTGGCATCGTGATGGAAATGGTCTTTCGCAAAGTTCAGCACATTTATAGCCTGGTGTGGTATGAAATCAGTGCTTGAGCACTTCAACGTAGCAAGTTGCCTGACAGCATGAACTAGGACGAGTTGTGCTGCTGCACAATCTGTACGGTGCAGTAGGTCTGCAAGACGTACTGCTTTATTGCTCATCGTTTCGTCACCGGGTCAGATTGATAAACAATCTAAAACTTGGGAAATTGACAAACAACCTAAAAACTTTAAATTGAAGCCTGCTGGTTTCAGCGTCAACTTAAACTTAAAGATCACTGATCATTATACAAAAAAAAAACGGAAAATTCATTACGTTTAACTTAAGTCCAACTTCCTTTACGGCGTTCAGCTGATGCAGCCGAGGCACGCACGAGCGGAGATGGAAGAACTTTAATGAGGATAAACACTCGCAACGAGACATCGACAGAGATCGAGCTTCGACGTGAGACTTACTTTCCAATCAACCCAAAGAAAGTCAAAAACATTGTATAAATCCAGACTGAGGGGTGCCCTTTTTGGACGATAGCAGTTTATGTATGTATACGTGGCTGATATAATTAAAATTGCGAAAACACAAAAACTTGCCAAGCCAATTTTTGGCCTTGGAATGATAACCTCCGGCTGCGTCTAGGAAAGTAGGAGGTATTGAGATTTTTACAAATCATGTGAAAGGTTGTGAGAGCCAAGCGTTTTGTAACACAAAAAGATACCTCATGCAAATTACTCGAGGTCAAACAAGGGATAGATTGATTTTGCACTTCGCAAAATTTTACATTGGTTGCAGCCAGGGGCGTTGGTTGGCGCCTGGGGCAAGAAACAAGTTTTGGCGCCCCCGTGTTCGAACTTAAGGTCTTTGGGAGCAAATTTACCATCCTGAAGAAAGTACTTGCGACATTGTTGGTACTTTTCTGCGCCCCCAGTTATTCGGCGCCCGGGGCATTGGCATTGCTCCCCTTGCCTTCCCTCTGCTACGTCCCTGGTTGCAGCCGCGCTGATCACGTTTGTTTTTGAGCAGTTTTTACGAAATTTATCCAATTCAAAGCTGATTTTAGTTTTCGCTATACTTCCATTTCAACAGGACTGACCATAAAGTAAAAACAAAATTAGATCACAGTGGCAAGTTATTCTACTGACGAGCGACTCCCCGTGATTATTATTAGTGGGTCTTTTGACGCAATAAATCCTCAGTGTCAAACTCCGAAACAAAAGACATACTTTTGCAAAAACGGTTACGCAAACAAACACTTTTTACAATGTTTTTCCTGAGACTTCTGGTTACATCAACACCAGCTTTGAGACAGCAAAAGATTTTGCAATCCCGCAGTACAACAAAAAGGTAGTGTGTCAGTTTTTGCATTAAATGTTCTCCCACAAGGTGATATGCGACGTTAAACATGCCACAAGAATATAACTTAGGGCCCGCAATTAATTATACCTTTCAAGTCACGAAACTGTTTTTGACCATCACCAGATCTAAATTATCCAAAGACTTGTCAAAACGACGGGTAATCATCAGAAGCACTTTTCTGAAAGCTGAAGTGAAGGGCAACGTTTCCAATTAAATCAGGCGGCTAATGGCTTGACTGCCACCCGTCTTGCGAGTTAAACCTGATCTGAAGCTCCCATTTCTTTCACACAGTTGGATTTTCGCATGACTTACGACAAACACTCTTGGTAATGGTATCTTTTGCGGTTTTCCTGCGGTAACTGCAGCACCATTGCCAGAATACAGTATAGGGATTAGGGAAAAGAGAAACAAAATTTTCCAAGAGATGATGGTATATGCTCTAACGACGAATGAGTTAAAAAAGGTAAAACTAACTCAAGACGTAAACTACTTAGACCAAAACAAAACTTTGTTCAAGTACATTATCCGATAAAAAAACAAAACAACTATACATTACCACTTAAGGTTCATCAGGAAAATGCAGATAAGTACGGCAGGTATTTCCACAGCGCCAGTTAATACTATGCCCACATATAAATCTGTGGTGAAGTCCGCAGCGCTCATGGTCAAACCATAATACACCAACGACGTCGTAAACCTGAGCAATACATTCGTCACAGGTAAAGTTCTTAACAGTAAACAAACATCCTGGAGCACGTTTGCGCAATTAAACAATATCATGAACAACCCACCACACGAATGAGATCGCTCCGGTCCAAATCAGTAGTTTTTTGTAACGAAACATGTCCATGAATGTGTGCTTCTTGGTCTCCGATTGAAGGTAAGGCGGTGATAGTTTCAAATCTGCAAATCATGCTTTAGCCATTATTCAAGACATTGCAACACAAATAGACCCGGACGAAAACCTACGAGCATGTTCTTTGCCGTTTTTCTTCGCTATGAAACAAAAAACTTTTTCTGCTTCGTTTGTTCTTCCGATCGCGTAAAGCCACCTCGGAGATTCCGGAACACTTTGAAGTAAAATCAAAAATATTCAAACGCATTGATCCAACGACGTTTGACGAGAAAACTGCGACACAGCCTTACAAGAAAAGGAAGAAAGGAAGCAACGTGATCCCCATTCCACCGCAAACCATGCATATAATCCGCCACTTTTGTATAAGATAGGTCAAACCAGCCAGGAACATTATTCCTATGGAAAAGCAGCACTGATACAACAAACCTGTCAAAAAGCAATTAGTAAAATATTAAAATCTCAAATTTAGACGTAAAACCGGAACTTCGGCGCAATAAAACTGCTACGGTACTAGCTTTTCCTATCTTGATAGATGAATTACTAAAAATGAAGGATTTGATCTGTTTGAAAGATGCTTTGTGGAAACCAACTAAATGTCAAAGGAAATAAAATACATAACATACAAATAAATATCCATATCTGGGATTAGCTTAGAAAAATATAGCACCATCAATGTTTTTTTCTTAACTTAGAATGAAGCTATCTTACAAAACATTTACTTAATGACTGAACACAGGAGCCTAACTAAAATGTTTGTTTGTGTTTTAGTTGTTAGGCAACATTTCTTTGCTGATGGCGTTAACTTGTTCAAATCATTCTTATGCAACAAAATTGCAAACCAAAAACCACATTGGAGCTTATGCACTCAACTTCGCAATTTTTTACATCTACAAGAATGCAGGTAACAGGAATATCATGTTGCCAAGTAGATGGGACCTAATTGAGCATAGCATTTTGTATTGATTTACATAAAATTGATTACAATTACTTCAAAACGTACAAGAAAGAATGTTTCATCATAATCGCTTTATACAGTACTCCTTTTCGAGTGTCACGAGTGGTGTGCAGTTACCCACCTCCGTTTGCACTGTGCCAAGGGGCATGCAGCTACTTTTGTAGTAACTTCTGTATTACTGGCCAGGCAATGGCAGCACTGTCCTCGAAGCTTTCCCTAGCACCAAATCCATTGACGCCAAGCATGAGGATGGACAGGTTGCAAGTACCGTTTTTCAAACCATCAGTATGACCTGCTCAAGAATCAAACCTAGTCCACCAACTTTGGTGGGGTCCTGCTCAATTCACTGTCTCAATTTGGTGTTAAAAACGTTCTGTGACTTTAATGCTCAGAGGTCATTACTGCAAACAAAAAGTAAATTTGGTGCTTAGCTTCTACTAGCATGATTTCCTTCATAAAATCAAGGCATTCGCTATCCTGTTGGCAGCACTAAACTTGACAGTATTAGCTGCAACTTTTGGACTAATAAAATGGAAAAATTTGAATAAATTGTAACTGCAAGGTGACACAAGGGCTGACAGCAGTCTCTCAAAATGTTTTTATGATTAAAGTTGCAACTACACTAGCAAAGTGAAAAAAAACATTCTGGTTCAATCATGTGTAAGCACTGGTACTTCAGGAGGCAGAAAATATACTTCATCACTGGTTGTATATCACAGTGCACAAGACAAGCAGCAAACCATCAGTACAGGCATGTATCACTGCTTACCAATTGAGTGCCACCAATGCCTTCCTATTAATTCAGTCATAAGCACATAAGCAGCTACACCAGTTCCTCCAGTGAAAATGCCAGTAAAAAAACGGGAAACTGCAAATGTCTGCCAACAATTTGTTAGACCGGAACAGAATGCAGATATTCCCAACAGAAGTCCAGCTACATGTAATAAAAAAACACAATGTGTCTAATCAGTATCACTATTTTTATGTTCCAGACAAGAACGTTTAACGCAGCTATGTCCAACCTGTGGCCCTCACGCCGCATATGGCCCAGTCAAAGGTTTTGAACGGCCTGGTAAGCTTTTGGTCATAATGTATGTACAATACAATGACAACTTGTCTTTGCTTTGATAATCTGAAATTCGACATTTTCAATGCAATTGTCTTTAGAGCCTGAACTACACAATGGCAGATTTCCACATGTCCACTGACACCTTGGTGAAAAATTAATTTATAGTTTTCTGATTTCTACTCATGTTTTCTCCTGCACTCTGAACTGATTTCTAACTACTTTTGTTGTTCCATTAGCACTAAATTAAACCTACCGTAAGTTGCTATCATTGCAGTAAGTATTGGAATGCTTTCAGTAGCTTTGGATGGCTTTTATGAAAGTAAGTTATTCAATGTGTGGCTCTTACGAAGATAGTGACATAATTTTTGGCCCAGTAAGGCATTTCGGTTGGACATAGCTGGTTTAAAGCACCTCCTTTTACTGAAACTCACAGAAAATCATGACTTTTTTCCTTCCAATGAGATCTGAAGCTTGACCAAAGATTACTGCTCCTGCCATGTAGCCTCCCATCATCAAACTTTGCATTAGGTCAACTACCCAATGTTTGTCATGGAGTTTGAACTGTGGAAATGTGATGCCTGGACTTGTTTAGAACTTATTAATAGAGTTCAAAGTAAATAAACCACTTTCTGCTACACGTTCAAAACAAAACATTGCGAAGAGTTAATGCTCTGCCAACTCCTTGCAGATATGAAAATGTTATCAAATTGTGTGTTAAAACAAAGTCATCTTGAAACGTTGCTATTTGATATACAATGGTACTGCACAGCAAACTTTAGCATGAATGTTCTTTTTCGCAAAAATGGTTAAAAATGTGGATCAGTCACTCAAGTTTTCTCTGTTATTCCACTTAAAGTCAGGCAGCTTAAAAGATATCTCAGCACATGTTTGCCTATTTGTTGGAGTAGCATTCCTGGTTATTGATTGATTGTTTCATATGACTCAGCAAAAAAGCAGATACAATTCAAAAAGTCATCACGCAAAGAAGTACTACATTTGATTATAAGGCAAAGTATCAAAAATTGAATGCCAGCTGTTCTTTTTTCATACATAATATACACAAAATTTATGTCACGTATGAGTGATTTTGATGACTACCAATTTTCTTTACCCCATGATTGGGGTAAGCGCATGGACTTTTTGAAATTTTTCATCACAAGTGAAGATAAGATACTTGAGACAGCCTCTTGTCAAGTTTTTACAAAATGAAATGAATACAGTAAGAATGAGTTAGTTTTGAAGTTAATTGATGATTTTTTTGCTTGTCAGTACAGTTCATTGTCCACAAAAAGTAGTCATTTTGTATGGTCCATAACTTGACAAAACCTTAAGCAATTTCAGAAAAATTTAGTTTGTTGAAATCAGCACGAAAAGTTCTATCTGCTTATTAAATTTGAGGAAAATCTTAGATGGTGGGTTGACTGGCTGGGACAGTTGACATGGAATGACCCTTTTATTTTTTGAGTCTTTGACAGTCTAAGGCAGGGGTGTATAACCTTTCGCTATTACCAGCCACATTACTTTTATTTATATAAAGTACGGCTGCCAATGTGTTCAAGTTATATTTATGAGATACGTTTAAATAAAGAATAGGTTTCATCCGGTGCATGTCATTTACTTGTGCCTAAAAGTATAATAAAATGTCAAATTTATTAAAAGAAACATCACTATACAGATTGTTACACATTGTGGCAACTGATTTTCTTGCCTTGCATTTGTTTTGCTTCAATATACTCCATCACGGCCGTAAATTTCATTATGAAAGGCCGCATGTAGCCGTATGACCGCAGGTTGTGCACCGTTGGTCTAGGGATACATTATGGATTTATTAATTATTCTGCATTTTTGGCCATAACTTGCTAACCACTAAAACGAGATGGCCAATCAAGGGCCAAAACTACAAGACTTTGTGCATGTTTAGAGGGTTTGAATAGCTCTAATGGCTGGTGAGTTGTGACTGAAAATGTACTTGACCAAATTGGGTTCATGCGGGAATAAAGGGTTACAGCAAAGAACATATCATGGTAATTGGCACACAGGTAAATTAAAGATAATTTGAAAAACAATTAAAAAGAACCTTGTAAAGCTATTTCAAAAAAACTAAATGCAAAAAAATGTGACATGTGTGACATAAATATTTGTCAAAAAAGGTTGTAATATTTCAGAAGCAACATGCAAAATGGAAATTTCAAGCACTGAAGAACGAAGTACATATCTCTTGCACGCAATGATGCACCAAAAACTAACTGTGAAAAAGTTCTATCAAAATAAAAATTTAGGCACAAATAATGTGTATTTCACACATTCAAATTCATTCATTCACTATTCTCCACATGTCACCACTAGATGATGCTTTGCATAACATGTTTTCCACATATAAAAAGAAAAACTCCAGAGCTTTTAGTTATAAGATTTATCAATAAAATATGTCTAAACTTATTTTGAAAAAATAATCCGTGGTTGACGTTTGCATGGAATCGCCCCTGTTAAAACCTCTCAGTTGGCACGCTGTTGAATGTGCAATTCATCATAAATGGGATGTGCACAAAGAAGAGCACCCATATGTAAATAGCATGAACAAGCAATAATGGACTGATCGTGACATGTAATCTCTGTTGATGCTAATGGCAAATGGTTAAATGTGACAACTAGTGGATGCGGAGAACGATCACAGTGTGTGATCTCTATTGTTGCTTGCTGTCACAGTGTGAAGCTTTGCGCACTTGCTACTTGGCTTTCCTATTGCAGCAGCACAATTGTGGTTGCTGCCATCAGTGCTTTTCCACGTTCTGCCTATGTAGGCAAGCACATAATTAACACGCTGGCTTCCAGTGTACGAATATATTGTACTTTGAAACCAGTCTGAAATCAAGCAGTTTTCATGTGTCCTAACAACAGCATAGCTCTTAGGCCAATTGTGCTGGAGAGCTGTGCGAACCTTCAAAAGACTCGGCAAGTCTTCGAGTCGGCAATGAAAAAAAAATTTTGGTTTTGGGTTTCATGTTTTTTGTGAGTGACATCATAAGCGAGGTAGTTTTATGGTCATTTTGGCTCATGTTACCTGGTCTAGAGCCCAACCATTAGACGGAAATATTTCACTGTAGTTTTGATTTGAAACTAGGCTAGAATCCGAGTCTTTTGAGCCTTTGAACAATTTTCTAGCATTTCCTGTTAAGAAGTTATGATCTAAAAACAACAATTTTAATTATCTAATTAGTGGATTAATTACTTATTTTGGTGTTTTTTGGTCATAACTTTTGAACCCAAAACCCCAGCAAGTCATCCAAAGTCTCAAAAGACTCAGATTTTAGCCTAGTTTCCAATAAAAACTTGAGAGCAATACTACCATCTCGCGGTTTGAAACCAGGGTGAGATGAATTGGGCAAGAAAGGCCGAAAACTATTCCACTTAATATTCCACTTATGACATCACTCACAAAAAATCCAAAACCAATTTTTTTTTCATTGCAGACTTGAAGAGTCTTTTGAAGGTTTGAACAGCTCTCTAGTGCAATCGGCAGAAGAGCTGTGCACTTGCAACGATGTGTGCAAACGGTTTGATTCACATGGGAAGAGCTTGACTAAGACCGGCTGCGAAGATGTTAAAATGTGCTGCACATACACCACAGCTCAAACACCTGGTTTTGCTTTCTTTCCATGATTGAAAAAGTTTTTCAAAGTAATTAGTTCAGCAAAAAATATCTCAACTAATCATTGTGACATCGAAAACCAAAAATGCTGTGACCAGAGGATGAAGAAACCAATTTATATTTGTACTGCAAGCTTGCCTCAATCCACNAGTAACTCAATGATGTTTTTGCACTTAATGTGATAAAGATGAGTTTGATAAAATATNATGAATCGACTTGGCAAAAAAAGTGAAAATAGGCAAAAAAANTTAATTTCCCAAACATGGTTTTTGCTTCTGCATTTAATATAGACAGNATATGTCTGTGTTTGACATAGACAGCATATGTCTAAGTAGCTCATGGACTTGAATTCTCCCCTGATTGACTCAAACAACAAGCTAGAAAATCACACTCCTAGTTGATCCAACCTCACACTCAGGATTGATGGGTTGGCACAAGAAAATATTTCCTGCACATTTTTGTTTACGCTTCCCCAAAATTGTGACATTTATGCAAGTGGTTGTGTTACCCAAAGAACATCTGTTAAAATGTAACCCTGGTGTATATCATGCAAGTCCATTGAGAAATTTGAAAAACTTTCATTAAATATTATCCCTACAAATCACTAGATGTGATGAAAACATCAGAAAGGTTACTGAATACTATTTATTTGCATTAAACAAATAACATATTACAAAACAAATGTGCATCATTCACAAGATACATCTTCTTTCACAAAAGTATTCTTAAACAAGTCATGGTGAACATCTTTCAGATGTAACACATAACTTTTTAAACAATAATATAATTAACAAAAATATCCAAGCAAACCAAATTTATGTCTAAGAAAACTTGCTATATCACAAGACAAAGAGCATTAATCAGAACAAATGACTAGTACCACTAGCTGTTGGATCACAGAATGTCACTTACGTCAGTGACAATTGTGGTGAGATTTTCCTCATTTGGAATCGAAGTATTAGGGTCTGCACCAACAACTAGCATTAACACCATTTGCTGGGAGTAGACAAACTGAAAAAAATGCATTACCAGGATTAGGAAGAAAACTCCATTGAAAAGACATGCATTGTAACATAGCAACAAGATTATAAATGCATAAACCGTGTATCACAGCAAACATAGCAGCAGAGAAACTTGTTGTACAGATAAACATTTTTTCCTACTCAGTATGCACTTATTCTTAGAAAAGTACTTCAAACCTTTATTAGTATAATTTAATCGCCCGTGAGTATAAAAACGAAAGCTTATAAATGACAAGGGTTTCATGATAAACTAAAGTAGAGCAGATCTAAAGAAATCACCTAAAGTAGATCAGAAATAACAACATAGCAATATTCTAGTCACACAACTAGAAACCCAAGAAACTCCTCGATCTGGAAGCCTCGAAGTTGAAATAGAAGCATATAGACCTATATTTCCTTAATTGCCACTTTCACTGTATGACAGGTACATACAGTATTAGGGACAAATATTTTTGAAAAAGGTTATATTATTTGATATGCATCTTCATCAGCATTCATACCAATATATAATCTAATATAATGGGTGATTTTCAATGAAAACTACCTTTAAAATGATGTAGGTTTCAATAAAAATTACCTCAGGAGTAGTTTTTTAACAATAGTATATACAATAAATATGAATGCTTAGCAGAAGAGTAAAATTAGTCTATCACTTTTGTCATCTTTATTACTATCATACAAACATGATTGTACGTTTTGTAAAATAAAAATTTTGTAAAGACTGACAACTTTTATTACTGGCAACTTAATTAGAAATACAAATTCGGTCAAAAATGGATCATAAAATAAACTGTATAAAATAAAAAAATATTTTTCATGCCAGGTCTGATAGTAAGCAGTTACCCTACTAACTTTCACTTAACATGGATGCTCTTATGCATGGATGCAATCTTTTCTGCATTCTGTTACATACTACTGCTAAGCAAAAACTAACTGCTTGGTTTTGAAAGGGGTATGTCAGCCTAGGCAGAGCTTCAATCTGTCTACTGTAGGTTTACACTTCCTCCAACACAGTGGTTCTCAACGGCCAGCCTGCGGACCGGTCCGCAAAACAAGTTACATTTTCCATCAAGTAATTTCCCAGATTTTCTGTCAAAGTAACTGAAAATGTTTGGCGTTCATGTTGAATTCAGTAAAATCCTGGTCAGTGACATGTGACTAAATGCACCAGATAGTTCAGTTTCATTTATACTCGACTTTTGTACAATGTACACCTTCCGGAGTGTCACAAGTGGTTTGTTGGTGCCCGTCTCTGCTTTCTTGCATGGTGGGCCATGTGGCTGTTTTGGCAGTGATTGCTGCACTGGTGGTGAGTCAATGGTAGCATGCACGTAAACCGTTTCCTTGCATCCACCAATCAGTTCCTAGCAGGAGACTGCATGGACAGGCCACAAGTACTGTCAAACAAGTCTTCGTCGTGACCTAACGGGGAATCGAACCAAAACCTACCCAGCTTTGGAGCATGCTCAACCAATCGTACAACATAGCCAGTTTAGACTGGATATGACAAAAAAAAATCCTTGCGCAGTTTCATAACTATTTTGTTCTTGAGAAATTCCCATGGCGGCTATTGGTAGTAAACAGTTTTTTAAAGACTAAGGTTTGGTGACTGCTAAGAAATTTTGAGAGACTGTTGTCTGTGTTGTCTAACATTTTTTTTGTGGTACGCCACTGGAAGTAGCTGTAATATATACATTGCGGAATGCAGCAGAAGTATTAAGATGCAGCCAAGAAAGCAACAGGGAATTTTGCAATTTGTAACAACGAATAATTTCAGCTTTCAGAAAAGAACAACTCTCAAAGTGGACATGAAGCAAGGGCCAACATTCAAATTTACAACAATCTACAAAAAAGAATATGTGCAGGTATGTTGACAGTACCATGATGAACTAAAAACTGAAAAAAGAGCATTTGTCAAGCAATATGTTGAAAAATGCTTGGCACTTGGCTTTACTACGGCTCCATATAGTGAACAGCTACCAGCCCTTATGTTTAGTATGCTCCCAATTTATCTCAAATGGTGCAATAAAACCTTCCACAATTGTTCGTCACTTTCATTTAAAGCAAGGGCGTGCAAAGGGTGGATGAATGGGTGACAGCCCCAGGCATCCGATGAGTGAAATAAAAAAATTGAAATGCTACAAAAATTAAAGAAGTAGCGCATAAAGAAATGTTGTTTACTCATTGCATAGTCCATCTGGAGGATTTAGCTGCAAAGAAACTGATTTGAAAATGTGACGAAGAATGTAGTGAAAATTGTTAATGAAACTGCAAGCCCACCTTTGAACTCCAGACTATTCAAAATGCTGTGTGTAAGTGGATTCACAGCATGAACATCTTCTCCATACAGAAGTAAAATGGCTGTCAAAACAGCAAGTTCTGTCATGCTTGTTGAGCTCAAACAGTTAAGAGACAGGAAGACTCCATTGGTAGAATTTTTTTGGATGAAATGTTGATGAGTAAACTTGTGTATTTGGTGGATATGTTTTGCCATTTGATGTAACGCAATGGATAGTGTGTAAAGATGTAAAGTAAGCTTTAGAAGTTTAGAACAACTACATATCACGCCTTTATTTTTATAGCACTTCAAAAAGTCATACACGCCAAGAGAGTGTTGTATTGGTGTTTGAACCACTTGATGAGTAGCCACAACAACTGAGCTATTATTGATCACTAATTTTAGTTTGAATTACTAATGCCATATAAAACTAAAATTTATTTAGCACTATGATAGACTTAATCCGTTTGTGTTGACAAATGGTTAACTTTGGTTCATAACCACACATGCAGCAGAAAAGAAAATGGAATAAACATACATTATTTTATTTTCCCATATCCATTTTTGTAAACAAAAATTTGTTGACATTAACTGGCATTACAGTACAAGTAAAGCTTTCAGTGGTAAACCTTGTCAATCGATCAGTAAAATATGGTAAAAATGCACTAAAAATTCAAAACCTTAACATACTCACATTAGTTACAAAGAATATTGCACAAACAGCTATTTGGTATCTTCCAAGATTACCAGCAACAGAGAAGGCTCCTTCAGCATCCATGAAAATAATGTATCAGCAAACACTTTACAAACTTCAACTTTAAACGAAAATTTAATAAACTACACTATACACCTAAAAATACAATAAAGATTGGAAGGTACGCAATAACTCTTTTTAATTTCATCTATGTGATTGCATTCTCTAAATGCAGAGATGAATTTTTTTTCAGATAAGCAACAACCAACAAAAAATGATTATGTGCCAGGTAGTTTGCATACATCCTGACATGTGTCTGTTCTTATGTAAATCTTTTCTGTGAAACAACAAACAATGCATCAGTGGTTCTCACACACCACGTTAATCTTTGCACTTGCAGATGTTAAGTATTTACAATGCAAAAATGATGGTGTTGCTGAAATGAGTCTTCAACCTTTGATTAGCTAGTAGGAGAGGCAAAAATTCCCAAAGACTGACATGAGCAAGCAATCACTTTTATATAGAAAAACAGAACATGCAACTAAAAAACAAAAAACAGCCAGTTTTCATGAGTTTACATGATTGATTTTTTAGCTAATACAGTGTGTGAAACAATTTGGGAAAACGAATTTTCCATAGTTACCTTGAATTGTACGGCACGAATATAAGTTAATTTTAACAGCAATAGCATAAGGTATGATTGTCAACTTCAAAAAAATACACTGCATCAAAAGTAGATTTCAACATCTTCCTTAAAAACTATCACAAAAAATGCCAAATTGAATGAGTGAATTAACGGATCCAAATCTAAATAAGTTTAGGAGCATCAGTCTTGTCACTACATTCTATACATTATCCAGGAAATTTATTACTAGATATTTTCTCAGCTACCCAATTAATAGAAAATAACTCATACTGTGTAGAAAACTTAAAATATTTTTGTTGCCTACTTAAGCATTTAACTTACACTAAAAGTGTTGTAAAAATGCCATATGGTATAATTTTCAACATTTTTGTTCCATCTTCACTGATTTAGTTCATATACATAGAGTCGTAGTTTTCTGTAATAGATCAAAGTGCTGATGTTTTTACTCTAAAAATAGCAACCAAATATCAAATATTCTAATTTACTGCAAGCCAACTCAAATTATCATTGCTTATAACTTGATAAAAGCCACTTAAACAACCAATAGTTTTGCTCTAAGGCTATTTCCGGTTTAGCTTTCAAATAGGTTTAGCCATTGTTTCATGACAAGCAACAAAATTTTCACATTGCCTAACAAACCAGCTTTCCATGAGAGCTTCATCCTTATTCAAAATCAGCCTTATTAATCTTTATTACACTATGAACAAAAACTTGTTTATGCTAGCAACCCAAGTAAAAAACAAGCTATCTGAAGAAACTATTCATCAAATGAATAATCCAGACCTGATTTTGCAGAAGCACACAATTTTTGGTAAAATTTGTGTTATGCTTTAAGATTCATGCGTCCAGGTCAGTGGTGTAGATGCCACAGGATATAAGTTCATTAATATCTACAAACCTCCACCCTCATGACTCACGCCTATGGCCATCCCAACATTCTCACATCCCAGTCTGTATGCTGGTGGCTTCAACTGACAGCAGGCCAACTGGGGTTGCAGCACAACATCTCCTGAACCTGGGCAACAGCCAACAACCTTGGGCTGCTGCCCGGCCCAAATGGAGTAGCCAGTTTCTTCTCTCGCCATGGAACGTCAGCACTAACCCACACCTGGCTTTTATGTGTGCCAGCCAGGACAACCAACTGGCTGACAGATGTGTTCTACGAAAGTTGCCATGGTCACAACACTGACCCTCTCTTATAATGTCAACAAGGCTGAAAGTTCCTGCCAACAGCAATGTGGTGAAATGTTGGAACTGTCACAAGGCTGATTGAAAGTGTTTTTGCCTTGCAGGAGAATCCGTTGAGAGATTGCCACCTCCGAACACAACAAACATCGATAAGGCATGTCAGGAACTATGCAAGAACCTGCTACTTGCGGCTAAACAATGTAGCCCATGTGACCATCGCAAGAACTGTGGCACATTGGGTCAAAGAGTGTGAGATCCTTTATCACTCCTTCCTTGAGCCCTAGTCAGGACTGATTCTGATGGAGTTATTTCATCTCTACCTTAACGGCTCGATCAGAAGAGGCAGGAGCGAGGGGAAGAAGCTCTCAATTCCATCGACTTCTCACACTCTAGCCAGAGGTCTGGAGCACCATCCATAAACTCACTGGCCAGTCTGGACACTCCTCTTGTCTATGCCCCATCTTAGAAAACTCCATCACCCCACAACTTGTGAAGAACAGGACACATAAGACGGAAAACTATGAGTACACCAAGCTTATCAACAAGGCGCTGTCCGACCTATGGGAAGTCCCAACACCTGAGCAGAGTAGTATCTCTGGCCCCTTCACACCAAAGGGGGTTGCTTCTGTCCTCAAGCACCTGGATCCAAAAAAATCTCCGGGTTTGGATTTTATTTTCCCGGAGTTTATACTCCACACCAGGTCAGCACACAAATCTTGGTGAAATGCGATTTCCTCACTCAATGCATGCACCAACGCAAAATCCCCAGGATCTGTAAAAGAANACTAATTGCTGCAATCCCTAAGTTGGAAAAGCCATTGGGGGATCTGATACATCTCTTATTGTGTGTCCACTTCAAGATCCTCGATAGACTTATCTATACTTGTGTCAAGCCAATCATCGACCCAGTACACCTGCACGAACAAGCGGGCTTTCAAAACGTGAGGTTAACTGTAGATCTGGTCACTTTACTGACACAAGACATCGAAGATAGATTTTTGGCTAAGAAGGCCGGAGATATGTTTGTCAATCTCACAGCGGCCTACAACATTGTATGGCATCACAGCCTCACCTGCAAGCCACTGCGATTGCTAGCTGACAAGAACATGGTCCGTACTCCACATGGTCCTGGAGCTGGTTGGCAATCACAGCTTCCTCCTTACCACAAGTAACAACACATGGAACAGGTTATGGCGCTTCAAGAAAAGCATTCCATAGGGATCCGTCATTGCACCTCTTTTCTTCAAGATCTGCACCTCTGACTTGCAGAGGTGCTCATTTACCCTGCCATGAACAACGCCTTGCGAATTGTGACTAGATCCTACACCATTGGACAATCTTTCTTTCCTGACAGATATCCAATCTATTGAGCTTCGTCACAAAGGAGCCACATTGTCTCTAGCATGCCGTGCCATGGAGTATGGGCATCTGCTCCACTCAGCTCTCACCTGTTCACTAGGTGGGAATATGCACGGCATCTCAGATGGAGACACCCATTTGCACCCACCACACAACAAGTCTTCAGTTCATTTGACAATGAATGCAACAGAAGTGGTGCTCTGGGCGGCAGATCACAGATGGCATGCTGAGTGGATGGAGGACACAGCAAGACTCCATACTTTCATCCCTGACATTGCACCCACCATCCTGGAATGGCCCTGCCAAGAACAGTGTGGGTCCCGCTTAACCGCCTCTGTATCGGTGTCGGATGGTTTTACTCCTGCTTATACAAATGAGGTATGGCTGCTTCTTCAGCTTGTAATGCGGTGCAGAAGCACAAACCATCAACCATGTTGTCCTTCAATGTTCACTCCACTGACCATCCCACAGACTGATGGTTTTGAATGATAAAACAATTGAATGGATGTTCAACCCCTGCCCCGAGATGGTGAGACTTACTGTGGCCCAGCAGTGGATTGAAAGAACTAGCTCAAATGATTAAGTGGCATACTTGAAAAAAAACATATTTGTGGAACTGGGTATTAGAAGCTAAGTTTATTGGTCATAGACTAAATTATTTTTGCAATTACAAAAAAGTTACGTCAATTCAGTCAATTGTCTGAAAAAGTAGCCTAGTGAATACTGCTATGGCTAGTTTTAATACTATTATGGGATAAATGACCAAAATGTCTCAGCCAAAAAACAAACTCAGGTTACATGTAGGAAGAGCATAGCAGGTGCAGAGGTCTTATATAGGCAATAAGTTTTGAATTTTCCTATATAATGGTGGTGATGAAAAAACGTTATCAATGTTCTGATGAGCACAGAACATCCTTTTTCTGTCTTCATTTTCCTAAAATACCCAACACTAGAATTCCAGACACTTTTGGTGGTCTATCACCACATATCTCTGGTCACTCAAAACACACCATATCTTTTCTACAGAGAAGTCATCAAATCTGATTTGCCACACTTAGTTATTTTGCCATGAGTAGCACACCTGAAAATGCTGGTGCCATGTTCAATGTCTTGTTAATGAGTGCCTTGAAGACTGGCAAACAGCTTCAGCGCATGCAGTCATGTGTAGTAGAAATGTGACATTGTCAAGCAAAGCACATGTGAGGAATCTGCTACCTTCAAAAATGATAAAATAAGAATACTGTTTTTCAAAGAAACCTTTTTCATAATGACTTACATACTAGATTTGATTTTAAGTTATCACACAATGCAGCACAAGTGCAGACCATATACGAGTAACCACAAAAGGTCAATCAGGTCAAATATAATCAGAACCAGTTTTTGGAAAAATAATTTGATGAAAAAATGAAAACTATGTCATCATAGTTCATAATTCCTTCACAATGGAGGAGTTTAATATTCCTTATCCTGATACATACTAGCATCAGGGTTCCCAGATTAAAAGGCTTAACTTTCTCAAAATGCTGGACTTTTTATTTTAAGACTGAATCTTCTTGCTGTCCAGGTCTTCCAGAGTTTCTTTACAACAGCTTAAGTGCTTGAATACTATTCCCAATAAAATGCTTTGGATGATNTTCANAATTACATTAGATGCCAACCACTTCTTTGCATAGAGATATGCTGTAGTGAAACCATGTAAATTAACAAATCACACAGGGCAAAATTGATCCATAGTTTTAAATCTAACAATTTATCAGCATCGTTTGATGATGTTTTTATTAAATTAAAAAATAATTGTTTGTTGATCTTATTTTGTCTCTTGTTTTTCAATCATTTCAAAAACATACCTGTCTGGTAAACCATAAGGTTATAACAAGTCTCTGGGATCAATCAATAACATGCTTCATCAACATTGGTTAACAGAAGGAGTGACTCCAGGTCAACAGTATCACTCAGGCTCATCACATACTTCACATATAGTCCATATAAAATATTATTTGCAAAAATGCAAGAGAGGTAATGCGCACAGAATTTGTTACCACACTGATAAATCCTCAAGATATAACTACGTACAAAAGTTCTACAGTTCTACAACACAAGATCATACTGACTGAATGTGACCTCGGAGACTTGCATTATTGAAATTTCTATTTGTTTTATATTCTGGCTGACACCATCGTTCCTTTGTGACATCAATTGTGTTTGTGTAACAATGAATAAGAACACTTGAGTTGTATTGTATTGTGTAACATCTTCAAGTTCTCATGAGAACTCATTCACTGTTGCATAATGTACATCACAGAGCAAAGATAATGCCAGTTAGTCTTGCATACTAGGCTCAATCATATCAACCCAAGTAACTAGACCAGTGGTTCTTAACCTAGGGTAAATTTCATCTTCCAAGAGGATATATTTACTGAAACGTAAATTGCAGCCAATATAAATTTATATAAATCATTCTAAACTGCAAGACTTTGTTAATTTCACATTTTCAATAAATGAGCACCATTCAGTATATTGGGGGTAAATCTGGTAATCTTGTTTGATAAAAGAGTAAGATATGTAAAAAAAGGTTAAGAACCGCTAAACTAGACAATTTATCATTTGTTTGAAATTATTCTCAAATGGGAACTATCTGTTGAATTGGGATTCAAATATAATGTTCTATGCAAATCCATTGCTGTTGTTTCAAAAAACATTCAATTTGATATGAATTACACTTTGAAAAATACTTTATTGCAAATGGCAGCTTGGGCTTTAACAGATGAGCCTGAGTAAACCTCTGCATAATAGGCTAATTCATATTAGCACAAGTTTCTAGACAATTTATCATTCATTTGACATGTTTCTTGAGTAAGGACTGTCGATTGGGTTGGAATTCAAATCTAATGTTCTGTGCAAATCCATTGTTTCAAAAAAATTCAATCTGATATGAATCATTTTAAAAAATACTAAATTGCAAAGAGCAGCTTAAGCTATAACAGATGAGCCCAAGTAAAGCACGAGCATATGAAGTCGATAGAATGGCTACTACAAATGATACTTTTTGATTCAGGTCATTTGCAAAATGAATATGAAAGGCCAAAAATGAAACAAAATATATGAACATTGACAAGGTCCAATCCAAAAGGCCTAAGTTAACATTAATTAATTACTGAAGTGGGTGGTAGCATAAATAAACAAAGCAAGCAAGCTTATGTTGTACAATGTAAATTATAATCAAAGATTTGAGCTAAGCACGAGGAGCCTGAGTCATCACTAGTTGACAAGGGAAAATGTACACTGTATTAGTAAAGCAATAATATTTTTTGATCATCTAATTTTTCCTTGCCTTGGAATTTTGGGTCTAGTGAAGAAAACCACCTACCACACTTCCGGGAAAGTGACGTCATTGATGACGTCACAGTGACGTCATGGGTAGGTGATGACGTCACATGCC